>Ga0172379_10001402_pt1 | contig 47899 bp, 51 predicted proteins | sample GrowelOW334metaG_FD_119756 | JGI IMG/M metagenome (GOLD analysis project Ga0172379, IMG submission 119756) | Groundwater microbial communities from an aquifer near a municipal landfill in Southern Ontario, Canada - Groundwater well OW334 metaG | ecosystem: Environmental > Aquatic > Deep...
CGCTTCGCGCAATATCCTGACGATCTGCTCTTCGCTGTACCTGCTCTTCTTCATGCCAACTCCTCGTCTGAGGAGCCATTATCTCCAGATCAGGCTGGTCCGAGAATCCCAGGGCAGGTCACCTCGACCTTGGGTGCTGGCCAAAGCCAAAGCGCAGCTATTTCAGGACGCAGCTGTCGGGTCTTGCTGTCGCGAGCCCTCTGTTTGCCAATGTGATTACAATTCAGGCCCCTTCGCCTTGGAGCGAACCGGCAGTCTTATTCCCTGAAAGGTAGAGCGTCCTTCCTATGTGGTTCCGCAATCTCCAGATTTTCAGGCTCACTCCCGAGTGGGCCTACAGCACCGAGTCCCTCACGGCAGCCTTGCAAAAGGGTCTGTTTCAAGGCTGCGGCGCGAGCGATCGCGTGGCGCGCGGCTGGGTGCCCCCGCGCGGCGAAGAGGGCGAACTGGTCTTCAGCGTCGAGCGCCAGCAGCTGATCGCATTGGGCGTCGAACAGAAGCTGCTGCCGACTTCCGTGGTGCGCCAGTATGCGCAGGCCAAGCTGGTCGAAATCGAGGCGGCCCAGGGTTACAAGCCGGGGCGCAAGCAGGCGCGCGAAGTGTTCGAACAGCTCGAGGCCGAGTTGCTGCCGCGCGCTTTCGTCAAGCGCGGCCTGACCTACGTCTGGATCGATCCGGTCAATCGCTGGTTGCTGGTGGATGCGTCGTCGAGCACCCGCGCCGATGAAGTGATGGAGCAACTCAAGCTTTCCCTCGGCGAACTGCCGGTGACCCTGGTCAAGACGCAGCTGGCGCCGGCCACCGCCATGACGCAGTGGCTGGCGGCGGGCGAGGCCCCCGGCAGCTTCACCATCGACCGCGATTGCGAGCTGTGTGCAGCAGTCGAGGAGCGGGCCGCCGTGCGTTACGTGCGCCACAACCTCGACAGCGACGAGGTGCGCAGCCACATTGCCGGCGGCAAGACGGCGACCCGCCTGGCGCTGACCTGGAACGACCGCGTGTCCTTTGTGCTGACCGAGCAATTGCAGATCAAGCGCCTGGCCTTTCTCGATTTGCTGAAGGAGGACGCCGAACGTCAGGCCGAGAACGCCGACGATCTGTTTGCGGCCGACTTCACCCTGATGTCAGGCGAACTGGCGCAACTGCTGGGACATCTGCTCGACGTATTGGGCGGCGAGGGCGAATGACATGTTGCGCGCGCTGATCGCTTTGGCGCTGCTCGGGTTCGGACTGCCGGTCCTGGCCGACGGCGTTGACGTCGGCAAGCCTTCCAGCGTGCGCAACCTGGTGCCGGCCGGCGCGCTCGAAAACCAGGCGACGCAGGAATACTCGCAGCTCAAGCGTCAAGCCGCGGCCAGGCATGCACTGGGGCCGGACGATCATCCGCAGGTGCGGCGCTTGCGCGCGATCGCCGCGCGCATGATTCCCTTTGTCGATCGCTTCAATCCCCGCGCCCGCCAGTGGCAATGGGAGGTGAATCTGATCGGTTCGAAACAGGTCAATGCCTTCTGCATGCCCGGCGGCAAGATCGCCGTCTATACCGGGATTCTCGACACCCTGAAGCTGACCGACGACGAGGTGGCGATCGTCATGGGCCACGAGATCGCCCACGCCCTGCGCGAGCACGCCCGTGCGCGCATGGCGAAGAATCAGATGACCCAGCTGGGCGCCAATCTGCTGGGCGAACTGGTGGGCGGTGGGCGCTACTCCGGCGCCTTCCAGCTCGGCGGCAATTTGTTGTCGCTGAAGTTTTCGCGCGATGACGAAGCGGAAGCCGATGTGGTCGGGCTCGATCTCGCCGCCCGGGCCGGTTTCGATCCGCGCGCGGGGATCAGCCTGTGGCAGAAGATGGCGGCCGCCAACAGCAGGGCGCCGCTGGAATTTCTGTCAACCCACCCGGCCGGCGATCATCGGATCAAGGAAATCGAGAAGCACCTGCCGGAAGTGATGCCGCTCTACGCCAAGGCGCGCCAGGCCAACTGACAATAGTTATGCGAAGCGGCATCCCCTGGTGGGACGGCGTTGGCTCGCTCTGCGTACCTGGAATTCCGCTTCGCGGGCAGGTAACGGCGCCGCGGGCTCAGCCGACGCTGCCGGGCGGGGTCCTTCCGGCACCTGCCGCGTAGGCCTTCAGGATGTCACGACGACGTGTGCTGTCGCCCAGAAACTGGTACAAATGCTCCATCCAGGGTTCGGTGTGACGGCGTACTTCGGCATCGTCTTCGAGGATGCGCTGGATCAGGCTGTGCTTGCGGGCCAGATCGGAATCAGGCGCGATGTCCGCTGCGTTGCCGTTTCCCGCAGCCGCCAGCAAGCTGTCGCGCAAGGCGGCAATCCGCTGTTCCAGTTCAGTCAGGCTGTCCCAGGCACTGGCGCGCGCCGCCGCGACCATGCGCGACGTAAGCAGGCTGATTTCTTCGTAGAGTTCGATTTGGGAGGGCATCCGGAGCATCCTAGCCATCCTGCGGCAGGCTTGTTGCGGCAAGCTGCGGCAGGATCATCGGCTATTTCTGTCCCGCCGTAGCGGGGCCGGCGGCGGCAGCCGGACTGCGTCCTGAATTGCGGCCAAATCACCCCGCAGATCGGCGCGGTGCAGGCAATCCGGATGGTCTAGCCAGCCGTGGCCAGGCGCCGCGTTTCGAGGCTGCGTTCGTCGATCGGCAGGTGGATCAGCGCCGACAGCACCCCCAGCAGAATGCAGATGCCCCATACCGTGTCATAGGCGCCGGTGGCGTCGAACAGCTTGCCGCCGAGCCAGACGCCGAGGAAGCTGCCGACCTGGTGGCTGAAGAACACCAGCCCGGACAGCATGCCCAGAAAGCGCACGCCGAACACCTGGGCGACGATCGCGTTGGTCAGCGGCACCGTGGACAGCCAGAGCAGGCCCATGGTCGCCGAAAACAGATAGACGCTGGCGGGCGTCAGCGGCGCCCAGAGGAACAGGCCGATGACCACGCTGCGGGCGGCGTAGATGCCCGCCAGCACGTGGCGCTTGGGCCAGCGGCTGCCCAGATGGCCGGCGCTGTAGCTGCCGAAGACGTTGAACAGGCCGATCAGGGCCAGCGCCGTCATGCCGACGTTGGCGCCCATGCCCTTGTCGATCAGGTAGGTCGGGAAATGCACGCCGATGAATACCACCTGGAAACCACAGACGAAATAGCCCGCGATCAGCAGCACGAAGCTTCTCTCGCTTATGGCTTCGCCGAGGGCCTCGCGCACCGTCTGGCCGTGGCCGGAGGCACCGGCGACCGTTCCTTTGGTCAGGGCTGCGCCCAGCGGAATGATCAGGAAGGCGCCGCCGGCGAATACCAGCAGCGTGCCGAACCAGCCCAGCCCGCCGATCAGGCCCGAGGCGACCGGGATCATCAGGAACTGGCCGAAAGAGCCGGCCGCGGCGACCACGCCCATCGCCCAGCCGCGCTTGGCTTCGGGCACCAGGCGGCCCATGGCGGCAAATACCACGCTGTAGGTGCAGCCGCTTTGCGCCGCACCGATCATCAGGCCGGCCGTGGCGGCGAGCCCGGTGCCGGTGGCGGCGTATGCCATGCCGAGCAGCCCGAGTGCGTAGAGTATGCTGGCGCCCCACAGCACGCGGCGTGCGCCATAGCGGTCGGCGAGCCAGCCGGCAAACGGCTGCGTCGCGCCCCACATCAGGTTCTGCAGCGCCAGGGCGAAGGAGAACACTTCGCGGCTCCACTGGTGCTCCATGCTCATCGGCGTCAGGAACAAGCCGAAGGTGTGGCGGATGCCCATCGCCACGCAGACGATCAGTGCCGCGTAGGCGAGCACGATGGAAAGAGGTCGCTGCGGAACTGGCGTGGCAGGATTTGTCATGCGTTGGATGTTAACATTTAATTTTGTCGGCTATTTCCACCACGTGAACAAGGCTTTTGTCAAAGAATCGGATGATGAGGACGAGGAAGAAGCGCCCGAGTCCCAGATTCCCGCCGGTACCAAAAACTACATGACGGTGCGCGGTCATGCCCAGATTCGCACCGAATTCGAACATCTGGTCAAGGTCGAGCGTCCGGCCATGGTGCAGGTCGTGTCATGGGCCGCAGGCAATGGCGACCGTTCGGAAAACGGCGACTACATCTACGGCAAGAAGCGGCTGCGCGAAATCGACCGGCGCATTCGTTTCCTGGCCAAGCGGCTGGAGTCGGCCGTGATCGTCGATCCGGCGGAGCAGCGGAACTGCGACCAGGTATTTTTTGCCGCGACCGTCACCGTCTGCGATGCCGATGGCGCGGAAGAAACCTACCAGATCGTCGGCATCGACGAGGCCAATGCGCAGGAAGGCCGCATCAGCTGGATTTCGCCGCTGGCGCGGGCGCTGCTCAAGGCGCGCGAAGGCGACACGGTGCGCTTCGACAGCCCCGGCGGAGTGCGCGAAATAGACATCGTCCAAGTTCGCTACGAATAATTCAGCAAACCTGATTTAGCCACAGAGGTCACAGAGGACACAGAGAACACCAAGAGGGCAAGGGTTTCCGGCCGCTTGACACCGGACGCGGCGGTCACAGGAAGCAGACCGCCAAGCGCTGGTTTTTCTCTGTGACCTCTGTGGCTGGAAGTACGGTTTGTTTGACAGCCGGTTCATGCCCGCTGGATGGCGTGATTGGCCCAGATCAGCAGTCCGAACAGCACCATCGCCCCGGCCTGATGGGTGGCGGCGAGGTGCACCGGGACCTGCAGCAGCAGCGTGGCGATGCCGAGGCTCACCTGCACCGCCAGCCACAGCGTGAGCAGCACGGCGGCCGGCCGCGCGCCCGGCGTTTCGTTCCAGATGCGCCAGGAGAACCACGGAATCAGCGCCATCAAGGCCCAGGCGATCAGGCGATGGTCGAATTGCACGGTGGCCATGTTGGTGAAAAAGTTCAGCCACAGCGGCTCGATCATGAAGATCTCGGGCGGGACGAAATCGCCGTTCATCAGCGGGAAGGTGTTGTAGGCCAGCCCGGCGTGGATGCCGGCCACCAGCGCGCCCGAGAGCACCATGATGAACACCAGCACCACCAGCCAGGTGCCGAGGCGCATGCTGAAAGTCGGCGCTGGCGCAACGGCGCCCATGGCTCGTCGCGGTTGCAGCATGCCCAGCCCCGTCCAGCCCATCAGGCCGAACAGCAGGAAGGCGAGGCCGAGGTGCGCCGCGAGCCGGTATTGCGACACGCGCGGATCGTCGACCAGGCCGCTCTTGACCATGTACCAGCCCATGGCGCCCTGCAGGCCGCCGAGGATGAAGAAGCCGAATACCTTGGCCGCCAGCGCGCCGCGCAGCCGGCCGCGGAGGAGGAACCAGGCATAGGGCAGGAAGAACACGACGCCGATGCTGCGCCCCAGCAGGCGGTGCGCCCATTCCCACCAGAAGATGAACTGGAAGCCATCGAGTGTCATGTCGTGGTTGCGCTGGATGAACTCCGGCGTCTGCTGATACTTGGCGAAGAGTTCCAGCCAGTCGGCGTGGGTAAGCGGCGGCAGGGCGCCGATCAGCGGCTTCCATTCGACGATGGAAAGGCCCGAATGCGTCAGGCGCGTGACGCCGCCGACCACCATCGTCAGGAACACCATGGCGCAGCAGGCGAACAGCCACCAGGCCACGGCGCGTTGCGAGTTATTTGTGTTCATTTGCGGTCCGCATCTGCCAGCCAATTTCCGGATTTGCCGCCGGCCTTTTCCAGCAGGCGAATGTCTTCGATGATCATGCCGCGATCGGCGGCCTTGCACATGTCATAGATGGTCAGCAGGCCGACGGAAACGGCGGTCAGCGCCTCCATTTCGACGCCGGTGCGGCCGACGGTTTCTGCCGTGACCTCGATCGTCACGCGATGGCCCTTGGCATCGAGCGTGAACTCGGCGGCGACGCGGGTCAGTGCCAGCGGATGGCACAACGGGATCAGGTCGGACGTGCGCTTGCTGGCCTGGATCGCCGCGATGCGCGCGATGCCCAGCACGTCGCCCTTTTTGGCCGAGCCGCCGGCGATCAGGGCGAAGGTCGCCGGCGCCATGCGGATGCGGCCTTGCGCGCGGGCCACGCGGCGGGTTTCGGCTTTGATACCGACGTCGACCATGTGGGCTTTTCCGCCGCCGTCGAAGTGCGTAAGTGGCGCTGCGGGCGCCTTAGGAGATGGCTTCATGAAATATGCTGTCACAACTCGTTCTTGCGAAGTCGCTATCATAGCGACATGAAACTGCATCCGCTTGCCCGCGCCCTGATCCTTGGCTTCGGCGTCCTCTCGGCGCCGCCCTTGTCGGTGGCCGAAGGCCTGCCCGATCTGGGTGAAGCGGCGCAAGCCGAGTTCTCGCCGGCCATGGAACGCCGCATCGGCGAATCGGTGATGCTCGAAATTCGCGCCGATCCTGCCTGGCTGGACGATCCCGAGGTCACCAGCTATCTCAACCGGCTGGGCCACCGCCTGTCCTCGCAGAGCGAGGGAGTGCGGCAGGAATTCGAGTTCTTCGCGCTGCGCGATTCCACGCTCAATGCCTTCGCCATGCCCGGCGGCTACGTTGGCGTGCATACCGGGCTGATTCTTGCGGCCGAATCGGAATCGGAACTCGCCTCGGTGCTGGCGCACGAAATCTCCCACGTGACCCAGCACCATATGGCGCGCATGGTCAACAAGGCGGGGCAGGGGCAAGTGGCGAGTGTGCTGGCGCTCGCGGTCGCGATTCTCGCTGCGCGCAGCAGCCCCGATCTTGCGATGGGCGCGGCCATGGCGGGGCAGGGCGTGGCGATCCAGAATCAGCTGAATTACTCGCGCGATTTCGAACGTGAGGCGGACCGTTTCGGTCTCGGCGTGCTGGAGCGCGCCGGCTTCGATATTCGCGGCATGAGCAGCTTCTTCGAGCGTCTGCAGAAGTCCGGGCGTCTGTATGAAAACAATGCCCCGGGTTATTTGCGGACCCACCCGCTGACCACCGAACGTCTGGCCGACATGGGCAACCGGATCCAGGGGCGGCCCTACAAACAGGTGACGGATTCGCTCGAGTTCCAGCTGGTGCGCGCCAAGCTGCGCGCGCAGGAAGGCACCTCGCGCGATGCAGTGACGGAGTTCGAAACCCGGCTCAAGGACCGCAACTTTGCCGGCAGCGAAGCGGCCATGCATTACGGTCTGGCTCAGGCCCTTGTGCGCGACGGCAAGCTGGCGGCGGCGGACAAGGAGCTGGGCGAATTGCGTCGCCTGAAGGTGGTGTCGCCGATGATCGAAACCTTCGCCGCACAGATGCGCTTGAAGCAGGGCGACGCAGCGGGTGCGGTGAAGCTGCTGCGCGCCGCACAACCGCGTTATCCGCAGGAGCGCCCCATCGCCTACGGCCTGGTGGAAGCGCTGCTGGAAGCCGGCTTGCCATCCGAGGCGATCAAGGTCACCGAAGACGAACTGTTGAGTTACCCGTCGGACGCAAAGATGCATGGCTTGCAGGCGAAGACCTATGCCCTGCTCGGCAAGCGCCTGCAACAGCATCGCGCACAGGCTGAAGCGTATGCCCTGCTCGGTCAGGTTCCGGCAGCGGTCGAGCAGCTGGAGTTGGCGCAAAAGTCGGGCGACGGCAATTTCTACGAATATTCCCAGGTGGATTCGCGGCTGCGCGAGCTGAAGAAGCGCATGGCGGATGAAGCCAAACAGGCCAAGGAAGGCAAGCAAAAATAGCCTCATGAACAATACCAATCCAGCCGGCCGGACCGATGTCCGCGCCGATCTTCGCAAACTCGCCACACCGCTCGTGCGCCTCGCCAGCGAGCCTTACTACCACGCTACCGGCGATGAACTGGCCGTGTTCGAGGCGGCCGCCAGAAGCTGCCTGCCGGTGATGCTCAAAGGCCCCACCGGTTGCGGCAAGACCCGCTTCGTCGAGCACATGGCCTGGCGCCTCAAGCGGCCGCTGGTCACGGTCGCCTGCCACGACGATCTGACCACCGCCGATCTGGTCGGGCGCTATCTGATCGTCGGCGATGAAACCGTCTGGATGGACGGGCCGCTGGTGGCGGCCGTGCGTGCCGGCGCCATCTGCTATCTCGACGAGATCGTCGAGGCGCGCAAGGACACCACCGTGGTGATCCATCCGCTGACCGATTCGCGTCGCGCGCTGCCGGTCGAAAAGCGCGGCGAGTACATCGAAGCGCCGCCGGATTTCATGCTGGTGATTTCCTACAATCCCGGCTACCAGAGCGTGCTGAAAGAGATGAAGCCGAGCACGCGGCAGCGTTTCGTGGCGCTGGATTTCGACTATCCGGAAGCCGAGGTCGAAGCCCGCATCGTCGCCCATGAAGGCGGCGTCGATGCCGATACGGCGAAGAAGCTGGTCAAGCTCGGCAGCCTGACGCGCAAGCTGAAGGGCGCCGGGCTGGATGAAGGCGCCGGCACTCGGCTGCTGGTGCATGCCGCGCAACTGATTGCCGCCGGCATGGCGCCGCCGATCGCCTGCACCGCCGCCATCGCCCGCCCGCTGGCCGATGAAGCCGACACGCGCGATGCGCTGGACGACCTGATCCGCGCCGTGTTTTGAACGAAACAAACCGAAAAGTCGGCCACAGAGATCACAGAGGACACAGAGAGGACAAGGGCTTTCGGGCGATCACTACCTATCCATCGGGTGCGTCGACGCAAACATCCACGCAGTTGTTTTCACTCTGTGATCTCTGTTACCTGCCCGCGAAGCGGAATCCCAGGTACGCAGAGCGCCTCTGTGGCTAATCAAGGTTTCCGGGTTGCACCAACATGGACGAACGCAAGCTTTTCGCTCACGAACTCGAAGCGCGGCTCGATGAATTGCTGCTGCTTTCCCTGCGCCAGCGTTCCGCGGAAGAGCCTGCCGCGCTGCTCGAGGCGCTGCCGCGCCAGATGCAGGAACGCGTGCTGCACTGGGCGGGGGTGGCGGCGCAGACCTCGGATGATCTCGGCTGGCTGATCGTTTCGCTCGCCGCGACGCGGGCGGCTAGCCTCGGTGAAAATTTCGACGATTGGGTGCGCGCCGGGCTCGATGCCTATGATCGCAGCGGGCTCGCCGCCACCCGCAAGGCCCTCAACGAGTTCGCCGAGACGCACCGGAACAGAGAGCAGCGCTCGCAAGGCGGCGTTTCATTCGCCGCGATCGAGGGCCGCCTGTCGCGCTTCCTGCATGCACTCGATGGCCGGCCGCTGAAGCTGGTCAGCGGCAAGACGGCATGGACCGATACCGAAACGCTTTGGCTGCCGGAACGACTCGACGTGGCGCCCGACGCCACGGCCAACCGCCTTCTCTACAAGGCCATGGCTGCGCTGCTGTGGGCGCAGACGCGCTTCGGCACCTTCAACCTCGATCCCGAGGCCGAACTGGAACTGTGGTCCGACCGCGGCCGTGGGCTGGCCTGGTTCGCGCTGTTCGAGGCGATGCGTCTCGAAGCCTGCATTGCGCTCGAACTGCCCGGTCTCGCGCTCGATATCGCCCGTCTGCGCGGGCCGTGGCCGGCCGACCTGGCGGCAGCGGCAGCAAAGCTGGCGCGGCCGGAGGCGACGGTGGCCGACAGCCTCGCCTGCATGGCTGAGCGGCGCAGAGTCGGCGCTGGCGACACGCCGAATTTCCCCCATGTCGGCGCGCTCGATCCGGTCGCCGCGCGCCGTGTGCGCGCCGCGCGCATCACGCGCGAGATGGCGATCGTGCGTCGCGCCTTGAATGTGTTGCGCGGCACGGGTCCGAATGGGGCCGCTGCGGACAAGTCCGACTACCCGCCACTGGCGGCGGAAAGCGAGACGCAGGTGGTCGATCCGCAGTTCGATCTGCTCAGCCTGCCGCCACCGGCCCGCGAAGCGGCAAAATCGCTGATGCAGGATTTCGGCGAGATTCCGCCCGAAGCCCTTCATCCTGCCGGGCCGGGCGCATGGCAGCCGGTCGACGCGGTCGATACGCCGATCACCGCATCGTGCACCACCCCGCCCGATGCCTTCTATGACGAGTGGGACTACCGGCGGGCGGCTTGGCGGCACGACTGGTGTCATCTGTACGAGATGGAGGCGCCGGCCGGCGATCACGGATGGGTCGATGAAGTGCGCCGGCGCCATGCCCACCTGATCCGCAGCATCCGCCGCCGCTTCGAGGCCCTGCGCGGCGAAGACAAGCCGCAGCGGCGCCAGTTCGACGGCGAGGAAATCGATCTCGATGCGCAGGTCGAGGCCCGTGCCGACCGCAAGAGCGGGGCCGAGCCATCGTCGCGCCTGTTCATCCATCGCCGCCGCGTCGAGCGTTCGCTGGCGGTGATGTTCATGGTCGACATGAGCGGCTCGACCAAGGGCTGGGTCAATGACGCCGAGCGCGAATCGCTGGTGCTGCTGTGCGAAGCCATCGAAAGCCTGGGCGACAGCTATGCCATCTACGGCTTTTCCGGCTGGACGCGCACCCACTGCGACATCTACCGCATCAAGCGCTTCGGCGACCGCTACGATGCCGCGACGCGCCAGCGTATCGCCGGCATCGAGGCCAGGGACTACACCCGCATGGGCGTCGCCGTGCGCCACCTCTCCGGCCTGCTGGTGCGGCAGAACACGCGCCACAAGCTGCTGGTCACGCTGTCCGACGGCCGCCCCGACGACTACGGCGACGAATACCGCGGCCGCTACGGCATCGAGGACACCCGCCGCGCCCTGCTCGAAGCGCGCGAGAAGGGCGTCCGCAGCTACTGCGTGACCATCGACCGCCACGGCGCCGATTACCTGCCGCAGCTCTATGGCCCGGCGCACTATTCGGTGATCGACGACGCGAAAAAGCTGCCGCAGAAAATTGCCGAGATCTACCGCAAGCTGACCGGCTGAGCCGGCATCAACAACAAAAGGAGAAGAAATGAGCGAGTTTTCATGCGAGTTTTCCAACAGAGTGGCCCTCGTCACGGGATCGAGCAGCGGCATCGGCGAGGCGATCGCGCGGCGGCTGTCGGCGCTCGGCGCCTCGGTGGTGATCAACTCGGCGCACTCGGTGGAAGCCGGCCAGCGCATCGCCGCGGAACTCGGCGCCAACGCTCATTACGTTCAAGCCGACATCGCCGACAAGGCAGCGGGCGAGCGGCTGCTGGCGGCGACCATCGAACGTTTCGGCAAGCTCGACATCCTGGTGAACAATGCCGGCTGGACCACCGTCGTGCCGCACCACGACCTCGCGGCCCTGACCGACGAGATCTTCGCCAAGACCTTCGAGATCAACGTCACCGGCACCTGGATGCTGACCAAGGCGGCGATGCCGCACCTGATGCAGAGCGAAGACGGCAACGTCATCAACATCACCTCGATCGCCGGCGTGCGCCCGGTCGGCAGCTCGATCGCCTATTCGATGGCCAAGGCCGCGCTGAACCAGATGACGCGCCTGCTGGCCAAGTCCTGCGCGCCGGTGCGCGTCAATGCCGTCGCCCCCGGTCTGGTGGCAACGCCATGGACCAAGGACTGGCAGGCGCAACACGAAGCCGTCAAGGCCAGGGCACCGCTGAAGCGCTCCGCCATTCCGGCCGACTGCGTCGAGGCCACCCTCGGCCTGCTGCGCACCCGCTATGCCACCGGGCACATCTTCGTGGTCGACGGCGGCCTGACCTTGGCGATGTAGGCCACGGGAGTCGACGTTCGTGGCGATCCGGGTCGCCGCCCGCCAAATCACGGCGAGCGTGACTGATGTCACGTTGGCCGGTCAATGCCGCTGCCAGTGGGGGTATCGATCTGGTAAGTTAACCACCTGTCGCTCATCATCGGGAGATCAATCATGACCAGAAGCCTTAAGGTAATGCCGCGCCTGACAATGCTCGCCGTGTTGGCAGGACTTTCCGTCGGCAGCGCATTTGCCGACAAGCCGGACTGGGCCGGAAAGAACAAGCCGTCCAAGGAAAGCAAGGACCGCCCTGAAGTAAATCAGCCGGCAGGCAAGCCGGGACAAACGATCGGGTATGGCTTCAATGACGACAGCCGACGCTACGTCAATGAGTATTACGGATCGCAGTTCCGCAAGGGCAAGTGTCCGCCGGGCCTGGCCAAGAAGAACAACGGTTGCATGCCGCCGGGACAGGCGAAGAAGTGGGCCAAGGGCCAGCCAGTTCCCCAGGATCTGCGCTTCTATGATCTGCCCCAGGACCTTCGCGCGCACCTGCCGCCGCCGCCGCCCGAACATCGCTACGTGCGCGTGGCGTCGGATATCCTGCTGATCGCCATCGGTACCCGGATGGTGGTCGATGCCATCGAGGACATCGGACGCTAGCGGAGCCACGAGCGCCAAGGCTTGCTGCCGGGCCGGACTGACGTGATCGGCGTTGTGGTTCGCGCCTTTTGAGGGCGAGAGCATCGGGATTCCGTGCCTGCGATCGTTCAGTCACCGGCATGGCGGCTTCCTAAATTACATTCGAAGGGCAGACATGCAACTCATCCTGATTCTCGGCATCATCGTCGCCATCGTGGCGGTCATCTTTGCCCTGCAGAACAACCTGCCCGTGGTCGTGGCGGTCGCGTTCTGGAGATTCGAAGGCTCGCTGGCACTGGTGCTGCTGGTGTCCCTCGGCCTGGGCGCACTGATCGCCGGCCTGCTGTCTTCGCCTGCGGTGATCCGTGGGCAATGGGCGCTGGGCCGGCTGCACAAACAGGTAACCGATCTCGAGCGGCAGCTGGGCGCGCAGCAGCAGCGCAATCGCGAACTCGAAGCCGAACTGGCGCGCCTGTCCCCGGCGCCTGCGGATGCAACGCCGGTTGCGGAAAAGCCCTACGTTGGATTGAAGACGCTGCTCACAGGGACAAGCCCGGAAAAGGGTTCGTCGTAGAGGCGCTACCGAATCGCCGTGCCGGACTCTGTCTGCCGGGGATTCCGCTTCGCGGGCCGGCAAGCGCCGACTTCTGGCAAAACTCAAACGACTCCGACCCCTAATCGTCTACGTACCGATCGCAGCTAACCGAAGACATTCACCGTGGCCGAATCGAGACATATCGTAATCACTGGCGTTACCCGTGGCCTTGGTCGAGCCATGCTCCAGGAGTTTGTCTCTCGTGGCCACACCGTCGCCGGGTGCGGGCGTTCGGAAGCGGCCATCGAGAAGCTTCGGCTGGCCTTCCCGGGGCCTCACCGTTTTGCCGCCGTAGATGTATCCGACGACATGCAGGTCGGTCGGTGGGCTCGTCATGTCCTGACGACGATGGGCCCACCCGATATCCTGATCAACAACGCCGCCCTGACGAATAAGCCGGCGCCGCTATGGGAGATACCGGCAGCGGAATTCGCGACTCTGATCAACGTGAATGTCATGGGTACGGCGAATGTCGTGAGGCACTTTGTTCCGGCCATGATCGAGCATGGCCGCGGCGTGATCATCAACTTCAGCTCCGGCTGGGGGCGCAGCACCGCGCCCGACGTGGCCCCTTATTGCGCCAGCAAATGGGCCATCGAGGGTCTGACACGATCTTTGGCGCAGGAACTGCCCAAGGGGTTGGCAACTGTTTCGCTCAATCCCGGAATCATCGACACCGAAATGTTGAGGAGATCCTTCGGCGAAGCCGCTGGCGATTACGAATCACCGACCGCGTGGGCGGCGCGTGCGGTGCCGTTCTTGTTGAAGCTGGGGCCGAAGCACAACGGCAAGGCGCTGACCGTAGACTAGACGGCAGAAGCGTGCTGTCACACGCGGGCGTTGCGCGCTTCCTGCGGTGTGCAAGAGCGATAAGGGGTCGGGTTCTATCTTGTTTTGATCGCCGCCCCGCCAGCGCCGACTCTTGAGGGTGGCCGCGCAACTACTCCGAAGCCGGCCTTGTGTCGGCGCCGCCGGTAGTGCGGGACGGTTCCGTCCCGGTCTCCAGGTCCCAGTCGCCGTAGTCGAGCCAGTCCTCCCCGAGCAGCTCCGCCGGGTGCTGCGTGCGGTCCGATCCGTTGCCGCATTCGAGCGCATCGACCGGGCAGTACTTGTCGCAGCCCCAGCAGATTCTCTCGGGATGCTTCGGGTGCAAGGGAAATTTCTTCGCCATGAAGGTATCGGAACAGAATTTCCGGCGCGCGTCAAATCGCGCTAGGGCATCCAGAACTTCGATTTCTCGGTGACGGCAACGGCGTCGTCGGCCACGTCCTCGACGCTGAAGCTGATCGGGATGGCGCCGGATTTCGCGGCGCCGGGGTCCGCCCTGACGCTGGCGGTTCGGGTGCCGATCTCGCCGCCGGGCACGGTGATCATCTTGTCGTCGTGGAGGCGGATGCCTTCGAGGCCGGCGATGTGGATACGGAAGGTGCGGGTCTTGTCGCCGGTGTTCATGATCTGCAGGCGGTAGATGTTCTCGATCGAGCCGTCGTCCGCTTCGCGCGACAGCATGCCGCGATCCTTCAACACATTGACCTTCAGCGGAATGCGCATCGACAGCGACCAGGCGGTGGCGACCGCGAGCGCTATCAGGATCGTGGCGTAGATGATCACCCGCGGCCGGAAGGCCCGCCGCACGATGTCCATCGGCGTCAGGTGCTGGCTGACGGCGTTCTCCGTGGAATAGCGGATCAGGCCGCGCGGATAGTCCATCTTGTCCATCACCTGATCGCAGGCGTCGATGCAGGCGGCACAGCCGATGCACTCGTTCTGCAGGCCGTTGCGAATGTCGATGCCGGTCGGGCACACCTGGACGCAGATGCTGCAGTCGACGCAATCGCCGAGGTTCTCCGTGCGTGGATCGATCCCCTTGGCGCGCGGGCCGCGCGCGTCGCCACGCGCGGCGTCGTAGGCGATGATCAGCGTGTCGGGATCGAGCATGACGAACTGGAATCGCGCGTAGGGGCAGATCTGCCGGCACATCTGTTCGCGCAGGAAGCCGGCATTGCCATAGGTGGCGAAGCCGTAGAACACCACCCAGAAGGCCGACCAGCCGCCCGGCGACAGCGCCAGGAGATCGTGGGCAAGTTCGCGGATCGGCGTGAAGTAGCCGACGAAGGTGAAGCCGGTCCACAGCGAGAAGGCGAGCCAGGTGGCGTGTTTGGCGGTCTTGATCGAGAGCTTGTGCAGCGACCACGGCGCGGCGTCGAGCGTGATGCGCTGCCGCCGCTCGCCTTCGATGTGTTTCTCGAACCACAGGAAGATTTCCGTGTAGACGGTTTGCGGGCACGCATAGCCGCACCACAGGCGCCCCGCGACAGCGGTGAACAGGAACAGGGCCAGCGCCCCGATGATCATCAGCAGCGCGAGATAGATCGTGTCCTGCGGCCAGAGCACCAGATCGAAGATGTAGAACTTGCGCGTGTCGATGTCGAACAGGATGGCCTGCCGGTCGTGCCACGGTATCCAGCACAGGCCGTAGAAGATGCCCTGTGTCAGCCAGACGAAGACCCAGCGCCAGCGGGCGTAGATGCCGCTGATCGAGCGCGGGTACACCTTGGCCTCCGGATCGGCGTAGGGCTTTATCTCAATGACTTTTCTGGCGGTTAATTGCTGGGGCATGGTGTTCCGGTGGCCGCGCTCCTGACGGAATGTGCCCTAGGTTGAAATTGAATGGATATCGAGTCGGGCCTGCGCCGCCTCGAAGACTTCGCGCTCCTCGAAGCGGACATGCGTCCCGAGCAGGTCGGCGAAGCGCAGCAGCGTCGCGGCGTCGGGCTCGGCCAGCGACCTGGCGAGACGACGCAACTCGGTGTGGTCGGCCAGGGTGCGCTCGACCAGTTCATGCTGGCCGGCCTGCGCCAGAAGCACGAGGATGCCTTGCTCCTCGACGCAAAAGTGCGGATCGAGCTCGACGGGGAAGACCTGGACCACGCGTTGCGCGAGCGCCGCTACCTCGCCCGGCTCTGCCGATTCGGCGGCGCGTCGCGCGTCCCGAGCCAGCTTCAGCGCGCCGTAGTGCTCGCGCGAGAGTTGCAGCAAACGGGCATGGCGTTTCATCGCGGCGGCATTCCGCGGCTACCAGTATTTTTCGAAGGCCATCTGGCCGGGAATGCCGCGGCGGTTGGTGGCGAAGCCGCGCGCCGCCAGCATCTTCCGCAGGTCGCGGGTCATTTCCGGATTGCCGCAGACCAGGACGCGGGAGGTAGCAACTTTGAGCGGGCTGGCTGCCGCGTCTTCAAGGCGGCCATCGGCGAGCAGCAGCGGAATGCGTTCCGCCAGCGCGGTCGCCCCCGGCTCGCGGGTGACGACCGGCAGATAGATGAGGGTGGCTTTCGCCTCGGCGAACAATTCGCCTTTTGGAATCCCGGCGATTTCGTCGCGCCAGGCCAGTTCGGACGAATGGCGCACGCTGTGCGCGACGATCAGGCGCTCGTAGTGCTGCCAGACCGCGGGATCGTGCAGGATCGAGAGGAAGGGCCCGAGCCCGGTGCCGCTGGCCAGCAGCCAGAGGTCCTTGCCGGGGGCCAGCTGATCGACGGTAAGAAAGCCGTAGCTGGCCTTGTCGACGCGGATCGTGTCGCCGACGCGCAGTTGCCTGAGCGGTTCCGAAAAGGCACCGCCGGGAACCAGCACGGCGATGAATTCGAGGAAATCGTCATAGGCCGCCGAGGCCAGCGAGAAAGGACGCCAAACGATGCTGTCGTCGGCGCCGAGCCCGAGCCGCGTGTAGTGGCCCGGCGTGAAGCGGAAGCCGCGATAGCGGGTGGTGCGGAAGGACACCAGCGTCGGCGTCCACCAGCGCAGCGACAGCACGCGCTCGGCGGTCCATTTGTCCTTCTGGCCGGCGTCGCCGCCTTCGCGAAAGAGTTCCAGGCCGGGCTCGGTGATGGTGTTCATGCTGCAGTGCCTCGAGTTTGGCGCCTGCCGCGCACCACGCTGGCCAGCAGCGTGGCGATGAACAGCAGCAGCGCGATGGCATTGAACAGGCCGCCGTCGGCGCGCAACGGAAAGTTGTTGCCCAGGGTGCCGAAGATGCGCAGCGCCAGCGAGGCGTGGAGCACCAGCAACGGCAGATAGAACACCGGGTGATAGGGAATCTTCACCTGCACCACGGCCGGAAAGATGATCGGGGCGTGGCCGAAGATCATCGAGAATACGAAGCCGAGGCCGACCGCATGCAGCGTCGCATCGCGCCACGGGTGGCCGGGCAGGAAGCCGCCGGCGACGCCAAGCAGGCCGGCCAGCACCAGCCAGGCATAGCCCGAGAGCAGGCACACGGCAATGAAGCGGACCAGCCCCTGCTGCTGCGCATTGCGCCGCGCGATGTCGTAGCGCAACAGCCAGACGGCCAGCGCCAGCAGGCCCGCGGCGAAGAGCCTGAGGCCGGCGTCTTCCTGCCAGAAGCTGATTGTGGCGCCGGCCAGAATGCCGCCGACAATGACGAAGAACAGCCGTTGTGCGCCAGCCCGGGCCGGCAGGAAGCGCGTCAGTTCGAGCCGTTCGCCGGCGATGGTCAGCACCAGAAAGGCCAGCCACCACGGTACGGCCGCGGTCAGCGCGCCGCCGGCCAGCCAGGCCAGATTGCCGACCAGCCAGCACAGTGCGCCGACGGCGAGGATGACGGTGAACGGCGCCACCAGCCGGCGCAGCACCTGGATACTGGCGGCCACCAGCGTGGCGGCCGCGATGGCCGTCAGGACTTGAGTAAGGATCAGCGGCGCCCCGGCGAGCAAAGCCACGCCACCGATGCCGGCCGCGGCCGGCGCCAGGTAAGCCCAGCCGCGGCCGAGGGCGACGGCCCGTTCCAGGCTGATGACCGTGCCGAGAAAAGCGGAAATCATCAGCGCGCCGTGCCAACCGGCCGACGCGGCGGCGACGGATGGCACGGTCCAGTCGAGACGCGACAGGCCGGCCAGCACGCCGCCGAGCAGCGACAGCATGCCCAGCACCAGTAGCGGCACGCGGGCGGCGGGGCGCAGATCAGCCATTAGCGATCCCGCTCAGTGCGCGCAGCCGCAGCCACCGGCAGCTTCCACCTTCGCCGCGTCGCCGATTTTGCCGATTTTGACCTGCCAGACGTCGGGGCCGGATTCGAGGTAATCCCAGGTGAATTGGCCTTTCGATTCGGCCTGGAACTGGTAGTAGAGCGGCTTTGGATCGTGGTCGTTGACCAGTAGCAGCGCTTCGCCGGCGGCAAGCCCGTCGAAGGTGCCGAAAATCAGCGGGTGACGCTCGCGCGGAGGGATGGTGCGAACATCGACGGTGGTTTTGAAGCTGTGTGTCGTGGTCATGGTCTTGCTCCTTGGTGACGCGGTTGAGAAACGGATCGGAAATCGGGATGCGTTGCTTTGCAGAGCTATTCGGGCTCCCAGCCGAAATGTTGTTTGCTCGCCTCATCCATCATCGATGGATTCCAGGGCGGCTCCCAGACCAGGCGGATGTCGGGCTCGATCGTGTCGGGCAGGATTTGTTTTAGCGCGGCATGGACATCGCCGACGATCATCTCGCCCATCGGGCAGGCCGGCGAGGTCATGGTCATCTCGATCACCAGGCTGTCGGGGGCGACCTCGACGCGATAGACCAGGCCCAGCGCGACGATGTTCATCCCGACCTCGGGGTCGATGACCTGGCGCAGGACGTCGCGCACCTGCTGCTCGTCGAGGGAGGGTTTGTCGGGTGCTGCGGAGGCGGCGGCTGCTGTCGTCATGGCTTTTTTAAAGCAGTAGAATAAATACAGCTTCATCCTACCACCGCGTTTTTTGTAAAGCAATATTTTTTTTACTGCTTATGGGCGTAAACTGCCGGACATGAAACTCACCACCTTTTCCGACTACACCCTGCGCGTGCTGATGTTCCTCGCGCTGAACCGTGACCGGCTCGCCACCATTCCCGAGATCGCTGCCGCCTACGAGATTTCGGAGAACCACCTGATGAAGGTGGTGCATCAACTGGCGCGCTCGGGAGTCATCGAATCGGTCCGCGGCAAGGGTGGCGGCATCCGCCTGGCGCGCGAGCCGGAGGCCATCCGGCTGGGGCAGGTCGTGCGCGTCAGCGAAGGCGGCGCGCCGATTGTCGAATGCCTGTCCGGCGATGCCGGCACCTGCCGCATCGCACCGGCCTGCCGGCTCTCGGCGGTGCTGGTGCGCGCCTTCGACGCGCTTTACTCGACGCTGGACGAATACACGCTGGCGGATCTGGTGCGGGCGCCGCGCAGCTTGAAGGCGCTACTGGTACGCAGCTAACGCGGATCGCTGCGATCGCCGTCGCCGGCATGCACCATCGCGGCAGGCTTCACCCAGAGGTCGAACTCCTCCGCCGTGACATAACCCACGGCCAGCGCCGCTTCGCGCAGCGTGGTGCCGTCCCGGTGCGCCCGCTTGGCGATCTCCGCGGCACGGTCGTAGCCGATGTGCGGCGCCAGCGCCGTCACCAGCATCAGCGACCGCTTCAGCAGTTCGGCGATGCGCTCCCGGTTGGCTTCGATACCGCGTGCGCAGTGGGCCTCGAAGCTGGTCATGCCGTCGGCCAGCAGGCGCACGCTTTGCATGAAGTTGTGCGCGATCAGCGGCTTGTAGACGTTCAACTCGAAGTTGCCCGAGGCGCCGCCGATGCCGAGTGCAACGTCGTTGCCCATGACCTGGCAGCAGAGCATGGTCAGCGCCTCGCACTGGGTCGGGTTGACCTTGCCGGGCATGATCGAACTGCCCGGCTCGTTTTCCGGGATGCTGATTTCGCCGAGTCCCGAGCGCGGCCCCGAGGCCAGCCAGCGGATGTCGTTGGCGATCTTCATCAGCGCCACGGCGAGTGTCTTGAGGGCGCCATGGACGGCGACGAGACCGTCGTGGGTGGCCAGCGCGGCGAACTTGTTGGCGGCGCCGACCAGGGGCAGGCCGCTGCTGCGGGCGAGTTCCGCCGCGACGCGGGCGCCGAATTCCGGGTGGGTATTGAGGCCGGTGCCGACCGCGGTGCCGCCGACGGCGAGCGGGTAGAGCGACGGCAGCACGGCATTGATGACCGCTTCGGCATGGTCGAGCTGGGCGACGTAGCCGGAGAATTCCTGGCCCAGCGTCAGCGGCGTCGCATCCTGCAAATGGGTGCGGCCGATCTTGACGATGGCCTCGAAAGCGGCGGACTTCTCCGCCAGCGTCGCGCGCAGCCGGGCCAGCGCCGGCAGCACCGCGCGGGTGATGCCGAGCGCGGCGGCCAGGTGCATGGCGGTAGGGAAGACGTCGTTGGACGACTGGCCGAGATTGACGTCGTCGTTGGGATGGACAGAGCGGCGCTCGCCGCGTTCGCCGCCGAGCAGTTCCGCAGCGCGGTTGGCCAGCACCTCGTTCAGGTTCATGTTGCTCTGCGTGCCGGAGCCGGTCTGCCAGACCGACAGCGGGAATTCCTGCGGGTGGCGGCCGGCCAGCACTTCCTCCGCGGCGGCGACGATCGCGGTCGCCTTGTCCCCGGGCAGCAGGCCAAGCTCGCGATTGACTCGGGCGCAGGCGGCCTTCACGGTAGCGAGCGCAAGCACGATTTCTTGCGGCATGCGTTCGGTGGATATGTCGAAGTGTTGCAGCGAACGCTGCGTCTGTGCCCCCCATAAGCGGTCGGCCGGCACCTCGATGCTGCCGAAGGAGTCGCGTTCCGTTCGCGTGGCGCTCATGGGCTGCTCCGCCGCGTAAGAGGCACTACTCGGTATGTGGCCATGGCCATTCTCCTGCGTGGATGACGCGCCCATCTTAGACGGAATCCCCGGGACGGCTCGTGGCGTGCGCATTTGCCTGTCGCTGGCGTCGAACCTGCGCTATTCTGGACTCATCCGCGGATGCGTCGCATCGCGCGGAGAGAATTGCGGAGGCCACGATGTTTCTTGATCCATTCGACTCACTGCGGGAATTTACGCTGGCCTCCGGCGAGTCGTCCCGCTACCATGCGCTGGCCGTGCTCGAAGCGGCGGGACTGGGCAAGGTGTCGCGCCTGCCGGTGTCGATCCGCATCGTGCTCGAATCACTGCTGCGCAATTGCGACGGCCGCAAGATCACCGCCGAGCACGTGCGCCAATTGGCCGGCTGGCAGCCGAACGCGGCGCGCAGCGCCGAGATACCCTTCGTCGTCGCGCGCATCGTGCTGCAGGACTTCACCGGCGTACCGCTGCTGTGCGACCTCGCCGCGATGCGCGGCGTGGCGCAGCGCTTCGGGAAGAATCCGAAGATCGTCGAGCCGCTGGTGCCGGTGGACCTCGTGGTGGACCACTCGGTGCAGGTCGATTACTACAGGGTCGCCGATGCGCTCGACCTCAATATGCGGCTGGAATTCCGCCGCAATGCCGAGCGCTACCGCTTCATCAAGTGGGGCATGCAGGCCTTCGATACCTTCCGCGTGGTGCCGCCGGGCATCGGCATCGTGCATCAGGTGAACCTCGAATATCTCGCGCGCGGCGTCCTGCACAGGGACGGCGTCACCTATCCGGACACGCTGGTCGGCACCGACTCGCACACCACCATGATCAACGCGCTGGGCGTCGTCGGCTGGGGCGTCGGCGGCATCGAGGCGGAGGCCGGCATGCTCGGCCAGCCGCTGGTCTTTCTCACCCCCGACGTGGTGGGCGTGCACCTTCACGGCCGCCTGCCGGAGGGCGCCACCGCCACCGACCTGGTTCTGTACGTCACCGAGCACCTGCGCCAGGCGCAGGTGGTGGGCAAGTTCGTCGAGTTCTTCGGCGCAGGCGCCGCCTCGCTGACGGTGCCGGACCGCGCCACGATCGCCAACATGGCGCCCGAGTACGGCGCGACCATGGGCTTTTTCCCGGTGGATGCGGAGACCGTGAAGTACCTCGCCGCCACCGGGCGCAGCGATCAAGAGATCGACGCGTTCCAATCCTATTTCAAGGCGCAGGGCCTGTTCGGCATGCCGCGCAGTGGCGACATCGACTACAGCGCGGTGATCGCTTTCGATCTGGCCGCCGTGCGCCCCGGCGTGGCTGGCCCCAAGCGGCCGCAGGACCGCATCGATCTGCCCGAACTCGGACAGCGTTTCGGCGAACTGTTCGCGCTGCCTGTGACCCGGAACGGCTACGGCAGGACCGCGGACGAGATGGCGCGGCGCTATCCGCTGGGCGGGCCGGCTGTCAATTCCGTCGCGACCGAAGCCGTGCCCGATGACAAACGCAAGGGCCGCAACGAAACGGAGATGGTGGACCATAATCGCGCCGCGCCGCCGCCGCCGGATACCCCGGCAGCCACCGCCCGCGACATCGGCCACGGCGACGTGCTGATCGCCGCCATCACTTCCTGCACCAACACGTCGAATCCTGGTGTCATGCTGGCGGCCGGTCTGCTGGCGAAGAAGGCAGTGGCACTCGGCTTGTCGGTGGGGGCGCGGGTCAAGACCTCGCTCGCACCCGGTTCGCGCGTGGTGACCGAGTATCTGACCAGAGCGGGACTGCTCAACGATCTGGAGACTCTCGGTTTCCGCGTCGTCGCCTATGGCTGCACCACCTGCATCGGCAACGCCGGGCCGCTGGCGGCGCCGCTGGAGGAGGCCATTGTCGCCCACGACCTGGTCTGCGCCGCCGTGCTCTCGGGCAATCGCAACTTCGAAGCGCGCATTCATCCGGCGCTGAAGGCCAACTTCCTGATGAGTCCGCCGCTGGTGGTCGCCTTTGCCATCGCCGGCCGCGTCGATATCGATCTGACGCGCGACGCGCTGGGCATCGGCCACAATGGCCAGCCGGTGCTGCTGAAGGACATCTGGCCGAGCAGCGAGGAGATCGCCGCGGCAATGGGTCATGCCACCGACCCGGCCACCTATCGCGCGCTGTACCGTGACTTCGTCCGCGGCAATCCCTTGTGGAACGATATCCCGGCCGACACCGGCCAGGTCTATGCATGGGCGCCCTCGACCTACATTGCCGAGCCGCCGTTCTTCGCCGGCTTCACGCTGCAGCCGCGCGGCATGACCGACATCCGGGCGGCGCGGACGCTGGCGATCTTCGGCGATTCGGTGACCACCGACCACATCAGTCCCGCCGGCTCGATCAAGCCCGGCTCGCCGGCCGGCGAATACCTGCTCGCGCACCGTGTCGCCAGCGCCGACTTCAACAGCTACGGCTCGCGCCGCGGCAACCACGAGGTCATGGTGCGCGGCACCTTCGCCAACGTGCGCATCCGCAACCTGATGCTGCCGGCCAACGCCGACGGCTCGCGCGTCGAGGGCGGGGTTACGCTGTTTCAGCCCGGCGGTGAACTCCTGTCCATTTATGCCGCAGCGATGAAGTACCAGGCGGCGGGGACGCCGACCCTGGTCTTCGCCGGCGAGGAATACGGCACCGGCTCCAGCCGCGACTGGGCGGCCAAGGGACCGCGCCTGCTGGGCGTGCGCGCCGTCGTGGCGCAGAGCTTCGAGCGCATCCACCGCTCCAATCTGGTCGGCATGGGCGTGCTGCCGCTGCAGTTCAAGGGCGACGACAGTGTCGAATCGCTGGCTGTCGTCGGCGACGAGGAATTCGATATCCTCGGGCTCGAAGGCGAACTGCGGCCGCGTCAGGACGTGGTGCTGGCGATCCGCCGGCGCGATGGCCGGCGGCAGGATGTCACGCTGCAGTTGCGTGTCGATACGCCGGTCGAGGTGGACTACCTGCACCACGGCGGCATCCTGCCTTACGTCCTGCGCGGGCTGCTGGCGGACGCGGCGCCGCTGCCGATGGGGAAGCCTGTACCGCCGAGGGACTGACGGCCGGTCACTTCTCCAGGTGTTTGCGGATTGCCTGCAGCTCCCGCTTGCGCGCGCGGTCCGACTGGGGATAGGACATGCGCAGCCCTTTCAGCGCGTCGAGAATGATTTGCGAGATGATCAGGTGGGTGTTCTGCTTGTCGTCGGCCGGCACCGCATACCACGGCGAGTCAATCGTGCTGGTCGCGCCGAGGCACGCCTCATAGGCCTCCTGGTATTGCGTCCAGGCTTTCCGCTGCTCGACATCGTCCATGCTGAACTTCCAGTTCTTGTCCGGCTCGTCGATGCGGCGAAGAAAGCGCTGGCGTTGCTCCTCCTTCGACAGATGCAGGAAGAACTTGATGATCCGGGTCCCTTTGTGGTGCAGGTGACGTTCCAGATCGGAGATTGACCGGTAGCGCTGCTGCCAGAAGTCCTTTGCCTCCAACGCCTCGGCCGGCAACCCTTCGCTGCGGAGAATCTCCGGCTGCACGCGGACGATCAGCACCTCTTCGTAGTAGGAGCGATTGAAGATGCCGATCTGGCCCCGTTCGGGCAGACAGCGGGTGGTCCGCCAGAGGAAATCATGCGCCAGTTCCGCAGTGCTCGGATGCTTGAAGCTGACTACCTGGCAGCCTTGCGGATTGACGCCGGACATCACGTGCTTGATGGCGCTGTCCTTGCCGGCTGCGTCCATCGCCTGAAAGATCAACAGCAGGGAATGGCTGTTGTTGGCGTACAGCAGGCTCTGTTGCACACTCAGTTCGGCAATGTACTCCTCGATCAGCGCCCGATAGTGCTTGTGCGATCTGTACAGCGGCTTGATAGTGGTCGGGCGCAACGCGAGTTCGACTTTCTCACCCTCCGCAACGCGAAAGCCCTCGCAATCAGTTTTCATTTTGATACCTCCGATAGTACTCACGATGTCCTCGACACGTTGGATACCGCAGCAGGAACACGCCATCTGATCATCGCCACCTTCACGACGTCGTTCACGACCAGGCACGAGATCATGGCATAGCCAAGAAGCGCCAGTGCCTGCCACCAGGGCAACGGCGTAAGTCCCGCAAGACCCGCGAACGTCAGCGCAGTCCCGATTAAGGTTTCCGCCACCACGGCCGCCACGACCATGTTGCTGGGCCGCGTGGACCAGAACCAGCGGCGCTCCCGCGCCGACACGATGGAGAACGCCGCAAAGTAGAGCAGCGTCAGGAAGCTGAAGGTGTACAGGGCGTTGTCGCTGGTCGCCAGTCCCCAACGCGACCAGCCGATCCACAGGGCGAGGAGCGCTTCTGCGACCATCAAGGCGCCCAGCACCACAGCGACGGTGATGAGGTAGCCGATGTTCCACGTTTCCGGCTTCCTGGACGGCTGCACCCGGTCGGTGGCAAGCGAGATCTTGGCGAAGTCGGTCAGGAACACCAGCAGCAGCATCGCGAAGCCGGAGATGACGAACTTGTCGGTGATGACGAACGCGATGGCGACGAAGGCCGTCTTCAGAATCGTCCGGCTGATCTTGTTGATGATGTAGGTCAGGATGCGCTGGTAGATCGTCCGCCCCTGCTCGACCAGGGCCACGATATTCGCCAGCCCGGGTTCGGTCAGGACGACACTCGCGGCGCCTTTGGCCACGTCGGTCGCGGTGCTGACGGCGATGCCCACTTCGGCCTGCCGCAGCGCCGGCGCATCGTTGACGCCGTCGCCCGTCATGCCGGTCACATGTCCCGCGGCCTGCAGGTGCTGCACGACGATGTATTTGTCTTCCGGATAGACTTCGGCGAGCCCGTCGGCGCCCACCAGCAAGTCGGTCGCTTCATTGCCAGCCGCAGCGCCTGCGGCCTTCGCCTTGAGGTCGGCCATGCGCTGGATGTTGGGCAAACCGACTTCGCGCGCGATTTCACTGGCGACCGCCACTGCGTCGCCGGTGAGCATCTTCACCGGCACGCCGAGGTCGTGGAGTGCTGCAATGAGTTGTTTGGCATCGGGTCGCGGCGGATCGTATAGGGTCACCAGCCCGATCAAAGTGAGCGCGCCCATCTCGGGGCCGTGCGCTACGGCGAGCGTCCGGTATCCTTTCAATGCCGCCTCGCTGACCCTCGCCTCCAGCGCCTCTATCGCCGGCGGCTGCAGCCCGCAAGCTTCGGCGATGGTTTCCACGGCGCCCTTCATCACCCGTAGCCGCTGTCCGCTTTGCTCGGCCACGGCTTCGGTCCGTCGGGTTTTGGCATCGAACGGCGCGAAGGAGACGGGCGTCACCGCCGGCCTGCCGTCGAAGACATGACGGTCCGTTGCTGCGGCCAGGAACGCAAGGTCGATCGGATCCTGGTCGGCTTCCTTCGATGCGAGTGCACCGGCGAACAGCACATCGGCTTCCGTCGATTGCTCCAGCGGGATCACGCCGGTTACGGCCAACTGGTTCATGGTGATCGTGCCGGTCTTGTCCACGCAGAGCACGTCCATCGTTGCCGCGTCCTCCGCGGCGCTAAGGCGGGTGACCAGCACGCCGCGCTTTGCCAGTTCCTTAGAGCCGACAGCCATGCTGACCGTGAACATGACGGGGAGGGAGAGCGGTATCGCGCTCATCAAGAGGATCAGCATGAGCGGGACCATCTCGAGGAGCGGCGTACCGCGCATTAGGGACATGACGACCACCATGACGAGCAGCGCGCCGACGACGAGAAACAGCCAGCGCACTATCCTGGCGACCACGACATCGATGTGGAGCTTCGGTCGCGCCTCCTGCACGAGTTCCGTGGTGCGGCCGAAGTAGGTCTGCGCCCCGGTCAGCATTACCACGCCGTTGCCTTCCCCGCGGCGGACCAGCGAGCCCGACGAGAGCACTGCGGCGGGGGCCTTGTCAGCGTCCTTCGACTCGCCGGTGAGCGCGGACTGGTCAATGCTCAGCGTACCGGTAATGAGCTTTACGTCGGCCGGAATGATGTCGCCGGGGCGCACGCGGATGATGTCGCCGGGGACCAGTTCCCGCGCTGGAACGACTTGCCAGGTCGCCTCGCGCAGGACGCGCGCGCTGACCTGCAACCGCCGTCGCAGGGTTTCGACGACGCCGGCGGCCCGGCGCTCCTGCATGAAGCTCACTACGGCATTGATCACCAGCAGTGCACTCACCACAACGAGGTCCGAGTATTTTCCGAGCACGGCCGACAGCACCATGATCAGTTCGAGCATCCACGCCGATACGCCCCAGAACTTGCCGAGAAACATGAGCAATGGGTGGTCCTTGCGTTCGGCGACTTCGTTGTATCCGTGCTCCTTGCGCCGGACGTCAACCTCGGCGCGCGTCAGGCCGGCTTCGGCATTCACGCGCAGCGATGCGAGCGTGTCGGGAACCGATGCGGTGGCAATGTCAGGTTCTTTGGTACCTGTATGCGTGACGGGCGCGGCTTCAGTCGCGGATTTCATTGTGGCCTTTTGCACTGTGACATTCCAACGGGACACCGACTGGTTTGATGCAGAATACTGGTGCAGGCTCGGGCTCGACCCCGGCTTGGGCGGAGCAACTTATCGGTACTTCGCCGATCTCCGCCTGACGGTCTGCGGTGCTTGCCACCGCCCATACCGAAAATTCTGCGAACCGCTTTTGTCCGACACCGGTCGCGCCCTTGTTCAGATACAGGGCCCAGGCCCAATCGGGCTCGAACAGGCTGGTGGTAGACGACCAGTAGACTTCCTGGATGTCGGCGAAAGGGTGCCCCGACGGCAAGGCCGGGCTGTGAGCGGCGCAATCCACCAGCGCTTCCAGCTCGTTGATGGTGGGTAGCCGCCAGGGATGTCCGGCGCCGTCCTGGTTCAGTTCCGCCACCGCTGCCAATGCCTCGCGCCAGACTACCGGTTGCGGTGTGAGGTTCGCGCCGCGGCGCCAGAGCAGGCCGGTGAGGCGATCGAGGACGCCGGCGGGAAAAATTTCGAAGCGTGGTTCAGGCCACGGGGCGCCATAACGCGACTCGCCGTCCTGGCCGGAGCCGCTGCACGAGATGGCTTTGCCGGCGGCATCAAAGCACAGATATTGGCCCGTGCGCGGAATCACCCCCAGACCTTCGCCGCGCACCGGCCACAGCATGAAGGATTGATCCTTGCCGCCGTAAAACATGCGTCCGCCATCGAGCGCCACGTACCAGGCATGCGCCGGGCTGATGGCTGCCGTCGTCGCGGTCCAGTACCAGCCGCTGAACACATTGAGGAAGGGGTGCCGCTCCGGCAGCGCAGGCAATTTGTTTTGCAGGCTGAGCAAACTGCGCAATTCGCGGCGGTTGGGCAGGCGCCAATCGTGCTGGCCGAAGCGCCGTTCGCGGTTCATGGTGGCGACGAAATCCAGTGCTTCCTGCCACGTCAGCGGAAACTCCGCCAGATTGGCATTGCGACACCAGAGAAGGCCTGTCAGGCGATCCACGACCTCGTCATCGTGCAACTCGAATCGCGGTTCCGGCCAGGACATGCCGACGGAAAACGCCGCGTCCTGGCCGGAACCCCGGCACGGCACTTCGCGTCCGTCGTCGGCGTGGCAGGTGCGTTGGCCGGTATGCAGATAATGGTGAGAGGTCATGTTGCTCCAGTCTTGCGCGAGGGTATCCGCATGGCCGCACAAGGCTCTGTGCGTCATCGCACAAAACCTTGTGCGTGGATGGCGACGATCGAGCCATCGTCCACCAGTTTCCGGCGCGAAACTGAATCTGCCGGATCTGGTGTGCGACAACGTACAGAGCCGGCGCGCCGGGCCGCGTAGTGTCGGCTCTGTGATTGGTGTCGCTCTTTGCATGCGGTCCGGTCACTTAACTCAACCGGAGACAATCTCATGAACAGCATCATTTACATCATCGGCCTGGTCGTCGTCGTCATGGTAGCCATGTCGCTCCTCGGCCTTCGCTAAAGAGCCCAGGACCATGGCAGAGGTTTGGCAGCCGACTCCCGCTTCAAAACGAGGGAACGCTGCCGCCGCTGACCGAATTCGGCCAATTTAGGACAATTACATTAGGAGAATTTAATGGACACCAAGACCCTGACACACGCTGCAGTGAACGATCAGACCGGATGGAAAACCGAGGAATACCACGGCAAGCAAATGCATGTCTGCGCGGAGCCGCGCGCTCCTGAAAACGCAGAGCTTGCCGGCCATGGGCAGCAATGGACCTTCACGGTAAAGATTGGCGATAGCGGCACTGGCCCGATGGACGACAAAGGCGCCAGCGCCAAGTCGGATCCGGAGTTTTTCTATTCCACGCAAGCCGTCGCGGAAGACATGGGTTTCCTCAGGGGCCGAGAGTTGGTCGACGCAACCTGATCGCTTTCCTCCGACGACGCTTTGGCCCCGAAGCCCATGCCCCGATCCGGTTCTGCCACGCTTGCGCCGCTCAAGACACTCTTCGAAACGAAGCGCGGCAAGGTGGTGCCGCTGCCTCCCAAACTGGCGCGCCTGTACGGTTGCCTGCGCATGCCGCTGCCGCGAACACATCCCCATGTCTTCAGCAATTTCGTGACCACGCTGGATGGCGTCGTTTCGCTCAATACAAAGGGACATGCCAGCGGCGGGGACATCAGCGGGTTCAGCGCCCAGGACCGCATGGTGATGGGGCTGTTGCGCGCGATTGCCGATGTGGTGATCATCGGCGCCGGTACGCTGGGTGCCGACAGTCGGCACCTGTGGACCGCCGAAGCTATTTTTCCCAAGCTGGCGGATGAATATCGGCGGCTAAGCAAGGCCTTGGGCAAGAGCGAGGCACCGCTGAACGTGATTGTCAGCGGTCGCGGCGAGATCGATCTGCGCCTGCCCGTGTTCGCCTCCGGCAAGGTGCAGACATTGATCATTACGACGACCGCGGGTGCGAAGCACTTACTCAAACAGGGCGTGCCCGATTCGGTCGAGGTCCGTGCGATTCGTCGCAGCGCGAGCGTGATTTCGGCGAGGGCCATCCTCGACGAGGTGTACCGGGTGCACCCCGGCAAGCTGATTCTGGTCGAAGGGGGACCGCGATTGCTCGGCGACTTCTACGCAGAGCGTCTTATCGACGAGCAGTTCCTGACTCTCGCCCCGCAGATTGCCGGTCGCGACGATGACGACGGACGGCTCAGCCTTGTGATGGGCAAGGCGTTCGCACCGGGTGATGCCCGATGGGGCAGGTTGACCGACGTGCGGCGTGGCGGCAGCCATCTGTTCTTGCGGTATTCGTTCCCTTAATTTCAGCCGACGTTGCGCTTGCCGGGCTATTTTGTGCGGCTTTTGCCTGCCTTCGACAAGGCGATGGCCACGGCCTGCTTGATCGCCTTTGCCTTGGTCGGCGGATGGCTGCTACCGATCGATCCGTCTCTCTTCCAGTCGTCCACCAATGTCTTGATGTTGCGGCTGACAACCGACTTGCTGGATCCTGACTTGAGCGGCACGATTGATCTCCCTGGTGAGTAGCGTCAGCCTGACGGCCATTGTCGTGTTCCGCTGCGCGCGCCGTCAGCCCTGCCGGCTTTCGGTCATATGCCGGCAGTACTTCTCAAGAAGCGCCGGCAGCTCGCACGGACAAACGCCGCACTGCCGGTTGCCGGGCACCGCGTAATCAATGAAGGTGGGGTAGGGCAGGTTCAGGTTCGCCATAATATTTTTGAACTGCTCCAGGGTCCGTTTCCCGCCGAGCCGCGGATTGCGTTTCTTCTCCTGCGCTATGGAGGAAACGCGCCGGTTCTTGTAGTCGTGCGCCGGGTACACCAGAACATCGTCGGCCAGCGAAAACAACTTTTCTCTGACGCTCTTGTACAAGGCATCGGCATCGCCGTTCTGGAAGTCGGTGCGGCCACAGCCGTCGATCAGCAGCGCGTCTCCGGTGAACACCCGATCGCCAGCCAGATAAGCGAAATGCCCGTCGGTGTGCCCCGGTGTGTGCAATGGATGAAGCACGATGCCACCCACCGTAAGTGGCCGCCCCTCTTCGATGCCCAGGTCTGCACACGGCAGCCGGTCGCAAGCCGGTGCGGCGATTTTGCTTCCGGCCTGCTTCTTCAGTTCCAGCGCCGCAGTGATGTGGTCGGCGTGGATGTGGGTATCCAGGGTATAGGCCAACGTCAGTCCAAGCCGGGTGATCTCGGCCAGATCGCGCTCAACTGCGACGATGACCGGATCGATCAACACGGCCAGGCTGGTCTCCTCGCACCCGAGCAGATACGTATAAGTGCTGGAGAGCGGTTCGAATAGTTGGCGGAATATCATCTGGACTCCCGAGTCAGATCAGCGATGGACGATCGGGCCCGACCCGAAAGTCGGCGCCGACGGTACGGCGATTGCGGGGCAGGGATCGGATTCAAGCGAGCGCGTCGGCAAATTCGTGATTGACGTCGCGATGACCGGCCTCGTCGGCACGCACCGCGATGATGACGTCGCGCAACCTGGCGTCGGGCGCGAGCTTCCAGTACTCGATGGCGATGGCGGGCGCCGCGACGTTGGCGTAAGTGCCGTCGTCCACCCCGGCCAGATATTCGGTGTAGCTGTGCACCGCTTCCTCCTCCAGATATCCCACCACTCGATGCGCGGTCTTTGGCGAAATCAGGTAGAGCAGGAAGAAGAAGTTATAGAAAATGCCTTGCACCAGAAGGATCAGCAGGCGCTCAAAGCGCGAGGGCTGGGTGACATGAATGAAGGTCATCAGGTGCATGCGTTCGTTTTCGGCTTCGTCCAGCAGCGTGTGGATCCAGCCGTGATCGCTTTCCATTCGGCGCAGCGCGCGCAGGTGCTGCAGCGAACCACCCACCATGCCGGGCACGCCGGCGACCGTTTCCAGGACCACGGCGCGGTGACCGTAGCGCCGGGCAAAGAAAGTGTCGGCGAACAAGCGCAGAAACCTGATGAACGCATAGGCCATGCGGTCGCGAAAATCCCTTGGCGCATAGTGCTGCTGAAGCGGAGGCGTAACAGACATGTCCGGACTCCCGTGAGTGTTCATTGTTTGCGTCCCTGTTTATCGGTGGAAGTGACGCGCCAGACCACATTGCCGACGTCGTCTGCCACCAGCAACGCACCCTGCTTGTCGAGTGCCACACCGACCGGCCGTCCGAGGGCATTGCCATCCTCGCTGAGGAAGCCTGTCAGCACGTCGACCGGCGGGCCGGAAGGCGTGCCGCTGGCGAAGGGTACGAAGATGACCTTGTAGCCGCTGTGCGGCCGGCGGTTCCACGACCCGTGCTGGCCGATGAACATTCCATTGCCGAACGTTGCGGGCAGAGCAGTGCCGGCCGAAGACGCCAGGCCCAGCGAGGCGGTATGCGCTCCCAGCGCGTAGTCCGGGGCGATGGCGCGGGCTACCAGCTCGGGCCGCTGCGGCGTCACCCGCTGGTCGATATGCTGGCCGTAGTAGCTGTAGGGCCAGCCGTAGAAGCCGCCGTCGCGCACCGACGTCATATAGTCGGGAACCAGGTCGCTGCCGAGTTCGTCGCGCTCGTTCACCGAGGTCCACAACGCTCCGCTGTGGGGCTCCCAGGCCATGCCAACCGGGTTGCGCAGTCCGGAGGCAAAGACCCGGTGGGCGCCGCTCTTGATGTCCACTTCCCAGATGGCGGCGCGTCCGGCCTCGACTTCCATGCCGCGCTCGGCGACGTTGCTGTTCGAGCCGACACTGACATAGAGCCGGGTGCCATCCGTGCTGGCGATCAGGTTCTTGGTCCAGTGGTGGTTGATCGGACCGGCGGGCAGATCCACCAGCTTGATGCCTGCTGCCGTGATGCGCGTGTCCCCTGCCGCGTAGGGGAAGCGCAGCACCGCATCCGAATTGGCGACATAGAGATCGTTGCCCACCAGCGCCATGCCGAACGGCGAGTTCAATCCTTGGAGGAGCACCGAGCGCAGGTCCGCGACCCCGTCGCCGTCGGTGTCGCGCAGCAGCGTGATGCGGTTGGCGCTGGGCACGGCAGCACCGGCACGTTTCATTACCAGACCCATTATCCAACCCCTGATGCCCCTCGCATCGTCAGGCTTGGGCGGGGAGTTGGTCTCCGCCACCAGCACGTCGCCGTTGGGCAGTACATAGAGCCAGCGCGGGTGGTCGAGGCCGCTGGCGAATGCCCCCACGCGCATTCCGGGCGCCGCCTGGGGTGTCGCACCGGGCGACCAGCCCTGCGCGGGTGCTATGTTTACGGTCGGAACCAGCGTCACCTGCGGCGCTGGCAGCGCCGGCTGCGGACCGGTTCCGGCGGCAATCGGCAACGTGGCCACCTCACCGCAAGCGGCGAGTACCAAGGCCATCGTGCCAATCAGCCAAGCGCTCAAGCGTGAGCGCACCTGCCCCACCGTGGAGCAGGACTGGACCGTCACAGTCGTCCCATCAACAACAGCACGATGATGATGATCAGCACCAGACCCAGGCCGCCGCTCGGGCCGTAGCCCCAACTCCTGCTGTGCGGCCAGGTCGGAATTGCGCCAAGCAACATCAGAACCAAAACGATCAACAGTATCATTCCCAAGCTCATGGTGTTCTCCTCAAGGTGGTGCGGGTATTTGGCCGGATGCGCCGCGCCGGCTTGCCGGCGATTGCCGGCCGTTCAAGGCTGTGCTTCAGAGCGCCACGATGCACCACGAGCGGCTTCGATTCCGTTCGCTGTCGCACACAGGCCGCCGTTTGTCTCTGCGCGAGACCGTGCGACGCCGCACAGACGCGTCAGGCCGCCCCGGATACGCTGCGATGTCGATCCGTCTCGCACGGGTCACGATCAGGAGAAAAGACATGAACGAATACCGCCACCACGTATCGGGCTTTTTTGCCAACCATGTGGACGCCGAATATGTATTGGCCCAGCTCTTGGTGCTGGGGTTGCCGCGCGAACGGCTGTACCTGTCGGGCGCCGACTCGGCGCCACAAGCCGACGACGACGGAGTACTGACGCATGTGCTGGTGGACGGGGCGATCGGGACCGTGGTTGGCACCGGCATCGGCGTGCTCGCTGAACTGGCGCTGGTGGCGGCAAACGTGACCCTGTTCATCGCCAGCCCGCTGATCGCGCCGCTCGCGATGCTGGGCTGGGGTGCCAGTCTCGGCGGCCTGGTCGGCGCCGCGGCGGGCGCCGAAAGCCACGCCATGAACAAGATGGAAAAGAAAGGCACGTTTTCGGCGCTGATCCGGGATGCGATCTCGAGCGGACAGGTGGTGTTGGTGGCCGAGACCCGGACCGAGCAGGAGACGGCGAGCGCACGGCAAGTCATGCAAGCCGCGGTTGGCGCCTGCGAGGACGTCAGCACCGTGTGAGCGGTCCGCGGACGCCCTGATCGAGGGTCAGGGCGTTCGGTCGCGGCTATCCTTGCGGCCGGGAAGCGGGATGATCATCGGCACATCCTTCCGGTACTGCTCGAAGGCTTCACCGTGGGAGTTCGCGAGATCGCGCTCTTCGAAGTGAATTCCGGTGAAGATGTAAGCCGTCATGGCCATCGAAAACAGCAGATGACCGATGGTCATGTGCGGCGTGGCCCAGAAGGCGATCAGGAATCCCAGCATGAGGGGATGGCGCACGAACTTGTACAAGGCGCCGGCATTGAATCGCACCGGCGTGTATGCCACGCCGCGCAACTGAAGATAGACCTGACGCAGGCCGAACAGATCGAAATGATCGATCATGAATGTCGACCAGAGCGCAATCAGCCAACCCAACCAGAAGAGAGCATTCAGGCCCATACGGCCCGGCCGATTCTCGACGTTCCATAGTGAACCGGGCATCGCTTGCCACTTCCAGAAGAGCAGGGCGAGGAGCACGCTTGAAATGAGGACGTAGGTGCTGCGTTCCACCGGCCGGGGAACAATCCTGGTCCACCATGTCTTGAACGCCGGGCGGGCCATGACGCTATGCTGAATGGCGAAGAGGCCAAGCAAAGCGACATTGACCAGAAGGGCCTCGCCGAGCGCACCGGAGGACCCCGAATCGATCGACTTCGGTACCAGCAGGTTGCCGACGAAGCCGATGGCGTACAGGAAGCTGGCGAGGAAGGCTCCGTAGCTGACGACGCCGTACAGGAAGCCGATTATCGGCAAGAGTTCACCTCTCCGTTGCTGGCTCGGGGTGGCGGCCTATAGCGCCCGCATGAAGGCCACGAGATCCTTCTTCTCGCCTTCATTCAGCTTCAGCTCGAGGACGAGATTGAAGAATTCCACCGTGTCATCCAGCGTCAGCAGGCGGCCATCGTGCAAATACGGCGGCGAGTCCTTGATGCCGCGCAAGGGGAAGGTCTTGATCGGCCCGTCGGCCGAGGCCGTGCGGCCGTTGATCGTGACCTCCCTGAAGAATCGCTCCGCCTTCAGGTTGTGCATCAGGTTGTCGGTGTAGTAGGGCGGGGTGTGGCAGGTGGCGCACTGGCCTTTGCCGAAGAAGATGTCCTGGCCCCGCATCTCGTTGGCGCTGGCTTGGGCCGGATCGAGCTTGCCGAACAGGTTGAGCTTCGGCGCTGGCGGGAAGTCGAGCAGCGCCTGGAACTCCGCCATGAAATGAACCTGGCTGCCGCGTTCCAGGATGTTGGTACCCTTGCGCGTGGCGTCGGCGGGGATGCCGTCGAAGTAGGCGCCGCGCTGTTCGAACTCGGTGAAATCCTCCACCGTCTTCATCGCCCGTTGCGAACCGAACAGGCGTTGCACATTCACGCCGCGCAGCGATGGCGTGTCGAGCCGATGGCGATGCTCGTTGGGCCGGATGTCGCCGACCGTGTGGGTGGAGGCATTCGTATGGCCGTTGGCATGGCAGTCGAAACAGGCCACGCCCTGGCTGGGCTTCAAGCTGCGGCGATCATCGGTGGCGTTGAATTGCTGCTGCGGAAACGGCGTGACCAGCAAGCGCAATCCTTCGAGTTGCTTTGGATTGAGGATGGCTCGAAACAATTCGTTGTAGTTGGCGAGGGTTACGAACTTCCCTTGCGAGACGTCGCCCAGATCCGTCCGGGTCGTCAGATAGATCGGCGCCGGGAACTCGGGCAGGAAATGATCCGGCAGATCGAAGTCGAGGTCGAAGCGGGTCAGATCACGATCGGTCTGCTTCCGGGTTTCCTCTATGAGAAATTTCGGAAAGACCATGCCGCCCGCTTCGTGGTGGGGATGCGGCAAGGGCAGAAAGCCGGCCGGCCATAACTGTCTTTCCCTGATTTCTTCCGGCGAGAAGGCGGCGAGCTTCTCCCAGGTCAGGCCGGCGGGCAACTTGACGCGTACGCCGTCTTGCACCGGCTTCCCGCGTGACATGACGACTCCCCTTGCCGGCCGGTCGGCCAGGTCGTAACGAAACGCCAGCATGTCCTGCTGGCGTTTCGCGTACGCCGGTTGCTCCGCCTGAAGGCGCCTTGTCAGCGATAGAAATTCTTCGTCCGCGGCTGAAGCCGCCAACGCGAAGCAGACAAGCGCCAAGGCGGGCAATCCGACGGAAAGCCAGCGCAGCCGGGGTAGCGCCGACATGGTCGCTTGCATGTTGATGACCGTCGCCGGGTTGCGCCGGCGCGGCAACTCAGATCCTGAGGAATTCCAGCAGGTCGGCATTGAGCTGATCCTTGTGCGTATGCGTGAGGCCGTGCGGTGCGCCCTCGTAGATCTTCAGGGTCGAGTGGGTGACCAGTTTCGATGAGAGCAGCGCCGCGGCGCCGATCGGCACAATCTGATCGTCATCACCGTGCACGATCAGTGTCGGCACGTCGAACTTCTTCAGGTCTTCGGTGAAGTCCGTCTCGGAGAACGCCTTGATGCACTCGAAGGCGTTCCTGTGACCGGCCATTACCCCCTGGTGCCAGAAGGTGTCGATCATGCCCTGCGAGATCTTGGCGCCGGGCCTGTTGCCGCCGTAGAACGGACCGCCGGCGAGGTCCCTGTAGAACTGCGAGCGGTCTGCGAGGGAACTCGCGCGGATGCCGTCGAACACCGTGATCGGCAATCCGCCGGAATTGGTCGCCGTTTTCAGCATCAGCGGCGGAACGGCTGCGATCAGCGCGGCCTTCGCCAGCCGTTGCGTACCGTGGCGGCCGATATAGCGTGCAACCTCGCCGCCGCCGGCAGAAAAGCCGATCAGGACAGCGTCCTCGAGGTCGAGGATGCGGATCAGTTGCGAGAGGTCGTCGGCATAGGTGTCCATGTCGTTGCCGTTCCAGGTCTGGCTCGACCGGCCATGGCCACGGCGGTCGTGCGCAATGCATCGATAACCGTTCGCGGCGAGGAACAGCATCTGGTCTTCCCAGCTGTCTGCGCTGAGGGGCCAGCCGTGACTGAACACCAGAGGCTGTCCGCTACCCCAGTCCTTGAAATAGATCTGGGTACCGTCCTTGGTCGTAATGGTGCTCATGGTTGATCTCCTCTCTGCTGACACGGGCTATCGATCGCGGGTGCGGGTCGCAAGGTTGATGGTTTGCGGTGCTTTCTGCCGAACTCGTGCCGACCAGCAGGCAAGGTGCACCGTGAGCAGCCCCGCTTCCGTTCGGTAACGCACACAGGACGCGTTTGCCTGTGTGCGCTGGCGTACAGCGACCGGTATCGGGGGCTGGCATCCTTGTCGGGACTGGCACAAGGAGAATCGAAAGTGGACAAAATAAATATTCTGGGCATCGTCGGCAGCCTGCGCAAAGCCTCCTACAACCATTCCATGCTGAAGGCGGCACAGGAGTTGGTACCTGACGGAGCGGTGCTGGACCTGTTCGAACTGCAGGGAATCCCGGTGTTCGATCAGGACGAGGAAATGGCGCCGCCACCGGCCGTGGTCGAGCTCAAGCGCAGGATCCTGGCCGCCGATGCCATTCTGTTCGCCACGCCGGAGTACAACTACTCCCTTCCCGGCGGGCTCAAGAACGCCATCGACTGGGCGTCGCGGCCCTACGGCAAGAGTGCCTGGATCGGCAAGCCGGCCGCCGTTATGGGGGCTTCTGTCGGCACCCTGGGAACGGCTCGCGCGCAATACCATCTGCGCCAGATTCTGGTGGCGCAAGACATGCCTGTCGTCAGTCAGCCCGAAGTGATGATCGCAAATGCGGCGCAGTGGTTCGATGAAAAAGGCCGGCTCGCCGACGAGCCGACACGGCAACTGATCCGGAAGCTGCTGGATGCGTTGGTGCGACTGGCAAGAAATGCTGCGCAAGGCGTCAGATAGGCGCGGCGGGATGTGCGTCATCCGGGCCAGGAAGGTTTGAGTCTGGTTTCATTGAGCGGGCAGAGGTAAATGTGCCGTGGCGGAATATCATTTGCTGACCATTTGGCGCATCGAAGCGCCGCTGGAGAAGGTCTACGCGGCCATCGCGGATTCCCTGCGCTGGCCCGACTGGTGGCCGAGCGTACGGAAGGTCGAACAGACTGCGGACGGCGAGGCTGATGGCATCGACAGCGTGCGACGCTACGCCTGGGAGGGGAGGTTGCCCTACCGGGTGGTGTTCGAGGTCCGCGCCACGCGCATCGAAAAATTGGTCGCCATCGAGGGAACCGCGCGGGGTGACCTCGACGGGGTCGGCCGCTGGAAGTTTTCCCGGCAGGGCAAGCTCAGCGTCGTCCACTACGAATGGCATGTCCGCAGCAAGCGGTGGTGGATGAACCTGGTCGCTCCGGTTGCCCGCTCGATATTCATCCGCAACCATGCACAGATCATGGAGCAGGGCGGCAGGGCACTGGCCCGCCTGCTCAAGGCGCCCCTCGCGGGTCAGGAAAACATCGACCTGATGGCGGCTGCCGTTGCACCGAATCCAGCGCGAGGGCGCGTGCGGCAACGGGGGCGGATCGATCCGTCGCTGGCGCTGATTGTGGGTCTCGGCGCCGGCGTGATCGCCACGGCGGCGCAGCTTGCCCTTTGGTGGCTGGCGGCAATGCCCGTCCTCGAGACCCTTCTTCGGGATGCGCGCCTGACGGCCGCCATGGTTCTCGGCAGCGGCGTCCTGCCGCCGTCCTCGACTGCGCAATGGGATATATTGCTGGTCGCGACGCTGATCCACTTTTCCCTGTCCTTCGCTTACGCACTGATCCCGACACACCTCGCCAGCCAGTTGCGCAGCGGCCCGGCCCTGTTGGCCGGGGCCATCTACGGCTTGACCATCTACGTGGTGAATATGTACGGATTCACGCTGCTGTTTCCCTGGTTCGCCGCGGCCCGTGACTGGGTGACCCTGGTAACCCACATCGTATTCGGCGCGGCCCTGATGGCCGGCTGCAGACTGCTTGCTGGCGGTTCAACGCCGCCCAGGGTAGAAGCTCCATGAGGTCATCGCGCCGCCACGCCGAACGCCATCGCACGGACCGTATTGGGTGGCTGCGCGCAGCCGTGCTGGGCGCCAACGATGGCATCGTCTCCACGGCCAGTCTGATCGTCGGCGTCGCCGCGGCCGGTGTCGGCCACGCCAGCATTCTGGTAAGCGGCGTCGCAGCTCTGGTAGCCGGCGCCATGTCGATGGCAGCGGGTGAATATGTATCGGTCCATTCGCAGGCCGACACGGAGAAAGCCGACCTGGCGCGCGAGCAAGCCGAGCTCGACAAGGATCCGGCCGCCGAACGGCATGAACTCGCGGCCATCTATGTCGCCCGCGGCCTCGATGCCGACCTGGCACAGCAGGTGGCGGAGCAGCTGATGGCGCACGATGCCCTGGGTGCCCATGCGCGCGACGAGTTGGGCATTTCCGAGTCACTCAGCGCGCGCCCGGTTCAGGCCGCGCTGGCCTCTGCCGCCAGCTTCGCAGTCGGCGCTCTGCTGCCGTTGGCGGTGACGGCATTGGTACCGGAAGCGGTTCTGATTCCCCTTGTTGCGGGTACGTCGCTTGCCTTTCTGGCGCTGCTGGGTGCCGTTGCCGCCCGGGTTGGCGGCGCCAGTGCGCTGCTCGGCGCATGGCGGGTCACCTTCTGGGGTGCGCTGGCGCTGACGATCACTGCAGGCGTCGGCGCCCTGTTCGGCGGGGTTGGTTGATACCTGGTTGCCGCCGCAATTCCTCCCTCTTCCTGGTCGGTGTCCGCACCCCGTTTCCTTGAAAGAACGGGTATCTACGTACGACATCGCACAGATGGATCGTTGGCAATTGTCGACTATGGCACTCCACGTCATCGATCCGGTATGAACCACAATGAGCAGAAATTATCTTGGGCGCCTGTCTGAAAACGACCCGCTGCACGGCTATCTTCAGCATGATATCCAGCCGCAGATTTCCGGCAATTCGGGGAAGTCGACCTACCGCGTCTTCGGACTCAATGGCTCGAACGACGTGTACCTGTACGAAGACCGCAATACCGGCTCAAAGATCATCGGCAAATTCTTTCGTACGTCGAGAAAGAACAGCGCAGCGAAGGCAGATTCACGGCTGACGCGCGAATTCGACAATCTCCACATGATGCGCGACTACGGACTGGCGGGCTATCAGCACCACGTCGTCAGGCCGCTGGGCCGACACTATTCGATGAATGCCCTCCTGGTCACGGAATGCTGCGAAGGACAACTGCTCAGCGAAGTGATCCTGGAGGCGATTCGCACCGGTTACCACGACAAGCTTTATCAAAAGCTGACCGCGCTTGCGTATTTCCTGTCTGCCTTTCACAACCGGACAGCCATAGGCGAGGGGGTGGAGTTTCATGAGGACTGCGACTACATGGATCGCCTGATCGCCAAGCTGCGCGATATCTGGGCCATCGGCGGCGACGAGGCGCGCGAGTTTTACTGGTTGCGCGACCAATGGCGCAATCAGCCGAGAATGTGGCAAGACCAGAAGGTCTTCGTGCATGGCGACGCGACACCCGAAAACTTCATGTTCGGCAATGGACTGGATGTAACCGCGTTCGATCTGGAACGTACCAAGCGCGCCGATCGCGTATTCGACACAGGACGCATTGCCGGAGAGCTGAAGCATTTCTTCATGCGTGCCACCGGCAATCGGGACGCCGCCGATCCTTTCATCGGGCACTTTTTATGGGAATATGCTTGCCACTTTCCGAACCGCGACAGCGCCTTTCAATCGATCACCGGCAGGACACCGTTCTATATGGGAATTACGCTGCTGCGCATCGCGCGAAATGGGTGGGTCGATCCGCACTACCGCCAGCGCCTTATCGACGAGGCCCGAGAATGTTTGAGGACGTTCTAGATGATCGTCAAAGGCATTATTTTCGATGTCAATGGAACGCTCTCGGATATCAATACCAACGAATGGCACGATGATGTGTATCGCGTCGTCAGCAATCTTCTCTCCTATCAGGGGATATCGCTTGATCCCAACGTCGTCAAGGAGCTGTATTTCCGCATCATGAAGGAGCAGCGCGCGGCGACCGGGGAACGCCACCCGGAATTCGACGTCGTCGGCATTTTCCGCGAGATCGTCAAGCAGAACTCGACGGAGTTCACGCGTGGTCTGCCGGACAAGAAGCTCGAACAGCTGCCGCGACTGCTTGCCGAGGCGCATCGCGCCGCATCGCGCTTCCGCTTGCAGCTCTACTCGGGCGTTGATGAGACCCTCCGGCAACTGCACCCTCATTATCATCTTGCAGTAGTTACCGATGCCCAGTCCGCCTACGCAATCCCGGAGCTGAACGCCGTCGGCCTATCCGGCTATTTCGACCCGATCATAATCTCGGGGGACTTCGGCTACCGCAAGCCCGACCGACGTCTGTTTGAAGCGGCATTGGACGCCATGAAAATGCAGGCATCAGAGGTTCTGTTTGTGGGCAACGACATGTATCGCGATGTGTATGGCGCGCAGAAGGTCGGGATGAAAACTGTCTTCTTCAAGTCGAACCAGGGAACGCAGGAAAAGGAGGGCGTAACACCCGACTACAGCATCAACAAATTTCCCGAGTTGCTGAACGCCATCCGCTTCTTCCAGGACCTGTAGGCAATCCGGGTTCCGGCTTCACGAACTCACTTGACCAGCACCGTCGCCAGCCATAACAGGATTCCCATGCTCGCCACATCGGTGACAGTGGAGAGGAAGATACTCGAGGCCTTGACCGGGTCGGCGCCGAGTCGCTTCAGGGTGAGCGGCACGATGGCACCGCAGATGCCGCTGATGAGGCAACTGCCGATCATGGCGAGGAACACCACAGCACTGAGCATGAGGGCGCTGGGCGATTGCTGGATAGTGGCCACCACATACATGACACTCGCCGCAACCAGTCCGACGAGTGCCCCATTCAGCAAGCCGAGCAAAGCTTCCTTTCTGACCAGCGCTCGTTCTTTGCCCGATGCCAGATCACCCTGGGTGATTCCGCGCAAGGTCATCGCCAGCGCCTGGCTGCCGGTGCTACCCGATTGGCCGGCCAGCACCGGCAGGAAAATGGTGAGGATCAACAGCCGATCAAGGGTTCCCTGGAACAGGCCGACTACAGCGGCGGTGGCAAAGGCAGTGAGCAAGGTCATCTGCAGCCCGGGATGGCGCAGCTTGAGACTGCGCAGCCAGTTCGTGCCGGGGCGTTCCTCCTTCTTGACGCCGACCATGGCGCCAGGCTGGAGGCTCAACTCGATTGACCGCTTGCGTTCCGCCACGATCTCATCGTACAGACGCGTGACCTCGTCACTTTGCCGGCGGATCTGGTCGCGACTGGCCTCCACCTCCTGAACTTTTTGTGCCAGCGCTTTGCCCTGGTTTTTTGACTCCTTGTGCAGCAACCGCACATTCAGCAGGTTGCGAACGCGTGCCAGCACTTCGGCCCGGTCGAACGGAGTGCTGATGAAATCCTTCGCTCCCAGCTGCAGTGCGCGCAGCTTGTAATCCGGCTGGGAGGTGATGACGATCACCGGAAGGTAATTGTCCGGTTCGATGTTCTCGAGACCTTGCATGACCTGAAACCCGTCCATGTCCTGCATCTCGATATCGAGCAGAATCAGGTCATAGCGATTTGCCAAGTGCAGCGCGCGGACCTGCAGCGGATTGGTGGTCGTCGTGACGGCGGTATAGCCGGCGTTCCTCAGTATGCGATCAAGCAGGCGAACATTCAGCTCCTGATCGTCAACAATCAGGATAGCGGCGTTGAGAAGGTCGGATTCGGCAATCATAATATCTGTCCCGCATACTGAGGCTCAGGTGGGCCCGTCTCTGCCAATCAGCATGACGCTTTTGTAACATCTGGCTGAGTGAGTGTAGGCAGTAATGCCCGCGCGTTCTGTGGGGTAGCGCTCATAGCAACTGCCGGAATCGGGGTCGTCGGGCGACCGAGTCGCCCTCGATGGGGGCCCGGATCGAGTGATGTTGCATGGGTTCGCTAGCGAACAGACCGGTCCGGTCAAGCCGCGTAAGTTCGCCCTACGACTTTGTCCATACCGGGCCGCAAGCCTGTTGCCGAAAGGAACTCCAAATGAGCCTCAAATTCGTTACCTTCACCATGCACGACGGCAAGTCGGTGATGAAGATCAATCCCCTTCGCGTGAACTATCTGATATCGACCGAAAGCGGGTACACCAAGATTCATTTCGGGCTCGATCAAACCGTGGACGTCATCGGCGAGCTGGAAGCCGTGGAAACCGTTCTAAGTGGCTTTTAGGCGACCCCGCCGATCCGGCGCGGTTGGCAACGGAGAACTCGACGCGTCCATGAATAGCGAGCAAATGAAAGCCGAACCTGCCGTTGCTGCGGGGCCGCCTCCGCATCCCGGTGACGCGCCGGTCGAATCGGAACGCGACCAGATCAGCCAGAATATCGAAGCGGTTCTGGACTTCTACACGCGTGAAGAGAAAAAGATGACTCGCTCGCAACGCATGATGGAGCGCATCAGTCGTTTTGTCGGGCAGCCGGCTTTTCTTGGCATCATCCTAATTTTCGTCATGCTCTGGATACTGGCCAACGTCGCCCTGCGACACTACGGCAGGGTCGAGTTCGATCCGGAGCCGTATGCCTGGCTGCAGGGAATTGTCGGGCTGAGTGCGTTGCTGACCACGACCGTGGTGTTGGGCAAGCAGAACCGGCTCGCCAAGCTCGAGGAACAGCGGGCGCATCTGGATCTGAAGGTGAATCTATTGACCGAGCAGAAGGCCGCCAAGCTCATCGACCTGATGGAAGAGTTGCGGCGTGATTTGCCCAATGTCAGAGACCGGCATGATTCGGAGGCGGCGGCACTGCAGCAGTCCATGAATCCCGAACTGGTGCTTGCGGCGCTGGATGAACGCAGCGAGTCGGATGATCTGTTCAAGGCCACGGAGGAAGACGCCGAGAACACGGGCGGTCAAGTCGGCAACGCCTGAATGTACGCATCGAGCCGGCCAAGGCGAAAGCAAAGGACGGCGGTCTGCAGATGGAGTTTCGCGTGTTATGCTTTTTCAGTCGAAACAATTATCAGGATGATTCATGGCCGGCGCATGGGGCTGCCCCCACGAAACAGACGACCTGTGTTCCAAGGTCAATAACCTGCCTTGCAACCCGGGCATGAAGGGCTGCGTCCTGCACGGGCGCTTCGTCTTTGCCAACGACGACAAGAACGAACGGCTCAGGCAGAAGCAGGCCCGCGAGCAGGTGGCTGATCCTCAGCCGGCTCCTGAAGAACCGTCCTGAGGTCAAGCATCCGTATCGCATCGACGGCGCATTCCCATGCGCCTTCATGGCATAACCCGGCGATCTGCGCCCGCTCGTAGCCATCCAGCGCCGCCTGTACGCAGGCAATGCGGACGGCTTCGGCAAGTTCGATCGGGTCGGTCACGGCGGCCACTGTCATGTCACTCCTCCTGTAGATCCCGCAACTGCGGCAGCAGAAAGCTGCCTTCGGGATTCAGCAACTCGTCGCGATGCAGTTGCGCCATCTTTGCGATCATGCGTTCGCCCTTGGCGGTCAGATGGACCTCGACCTCGCGCCGGTCGGTCTTGCCCTGCTCGCGGACTACCCAACCCAGCTTCTCGCAGCGGGATGTCAGTGCCACCACGCCGTGGTGCTGGGCCTGCAGGCGTTCGGCCAATTCGCCCACCGTCGCCCAGTTGCGGCCGGGGAAGCCCTTGATGTGGAGCAGCAGGAGGTACTGCAGCGGCGTGATGCCGTTGCGGCGCGTCACCTGCTCGCTGAAGCGCAGAAAGCGTCGCAGCTGGTAGCGGAATTGCGAGAGGGTTTCAAATTCCATCTTGTTGAGCGCCATCCTGGCCATGTTGCCGATCATCCATCCTGTCGATACGGACATAAAGTATCACATTGTGCTTCTATCACGGCATGATGTATTATTCAACTTGCTGTCTGTTCTGATGACTCATGGAGGAGCGCGATGGAGGCAATAATGGAATTGCCGGCGAGGGATGACGAAGGTTATCTGGTCGATCCGGCGGACTGGAGCGAAGAAGTAGCGGAGGCGCTGGCGCAGCGGGAGAGCATCGAGCTGACCGACGCCCATTGGGATGTGATCCGTTTCATGCGCGACTTTTATCAGGAGCGCCAGGTCATCCCGGATGTGCGTTTCGTCATCTGGCATTTGGCCGAGCACCTCGGCGCAGAGTCGCGCAACAGGATTTTCGAGCTGTTTCCCTATGGCTACGTCAAACAGGCCTGCAAGATCGCCGGCATGAGACGGCCGCGCGGCTGGAGCACGGGCTAGCCTTGGATCGGCGGGCCGCGAGAGGGAAAAATACGTGCCGTCGGTAGGCGACACCCGTATTAAGAGGGTTCTGAAAGGTTTTCCCTTATTCGCCGGCCTTGCTTCCGAGCATCTTGGCGAACTGGCCGGGGCGGCGCGGAGCAGCGTTTTCCTCAAGGATCAGGCGATCTACCGGGCCGGCGATCCGGTGCGCTGGCTGTACGTCCTGTTGTCGGGCCAAGTGAAACTGGCGCTGTCCTGCAATCAGGGCAACGAGAAGATCATCGATGTTGTGGAAGCGGGGCGGTCTTTTGGCGAGGCCGAACTATTCGGGCCTCACCCTTCACTGGTCGACGCCGTGGCCGTGAAGTCGTCGCAAGTGTTGGCGATTGACCGGGAAAATCTCTGCCGCATCATGACCATGGATTCGCGCGTTGCGTTGCGCGTGATGCAGGCGCTGGCGCTGCGGCAAATTGAAATGGAAACCGAACTTGCGGCAACGCACCCCGGTTCTGGCAGCCAGCAGCTATTGAATTTTCTGGTGAGGCTGGCCGGACCCGGTCGCGCCCGGGTCGGCGAAACGCTGGTGACGCTCAGTGTCAGCAAGCAATTGCTTGCGTCCCGCTTCAACATGAAACCCGAAACCCTGTCCCGAAAACTGCGCGACCTCGCGGCAGGCGGCCTGATCTCCGTAGATGGACACCGCATCAGATTGAAGAACATCATGATTGACCGCTATCTCGCCGGAGAAGTGACGCGCAGCGGCTCACCCTGCCGTGCCGTCGGCGTCGGCGCTGTTGCACCCCGACCCGCTGCGTTGCAATGGCTTGAGTATCGGGCGCCCGAAAACGGGCCGGCGATTTCAGGTTGTTCGGCAACCTGATCAGCAAGCTGGGGCGCCGACGCTTCAAGGATTTTCCAGAACAAGGCATTGATCTGGCGGAAGTTCAGGCGCTGCTCAAGTGTGGCTGCTGCCGTTGCTGCCTGCCGGAACTGCGGCGGAAGCGCAGCCGGGTACCGGCCGTCGTCTGACCGGCGACGAGAGGATTCCCCCTCTCTTGAAACGGGCATCCACGCCCCCATATCAGGGTCTCGACCGTTGTTCCCAGGGGATTTTCGATGACCGCTGACACCCAGACCGCGCAAACCTCGCGCGAAACCCTCGGCTTCCAGACCGAGGTCAAGCAACTCCTGCAACTGATGATTCACTCGCTGTATTCGAACCGCGAGATCTTCCTGCGCGAGCTGATTTCGAATGCGTCCGATGCCTGCGACAAGCTGCGCTTCGAAGCGCTGCACAACGCCGCATTGTTCGAGGGCGATTCGGATTTCAGGATTCGGGTTTCTTTCGACAAGGACGCGAAGACCCTGACCATTGCCGACAACGGCGTCGGCATGAGCCGCGAAGAAGTGATCGCCAACCTGGGCACCATCGCCAAGTCCGGCACGCGCGAGTTCTTCTCGCAGCTTTCCGGCGACCAGCAGAAGGATGCCAGCCTGATCGGCCAGTTCGGCGTCGGTTTCTATTCCTCGTTCATCGTCGCCGACCGCGTCACGGTGCTGACCCGTCGCGCCGGACTGGAAGCCAATCAGGGCGTGCGCTGGGAATCCGAAGGCGCCGGCGACTTCACCATCGAGATGACCGATCTGGCCGCGCGCGGCACAGAGATCACGCTGCATCTGAAGGAAGGCCAGGACGACCTGCTTTCCGGCTGGAAGCTGCGCTCCGTCATCCGCAAGTACTCCGACCACATCGTGCAGCCGATCGTGATGAAGAAGGAAGAGTGGAACCAGGAGAAAAACGAACAGGTCGTCAGCGACGAGGATGAAACCGTCAATCAGGCCTCGGCCTTGTGGGCCCGTTCCAAGAACGACATCACCGACGAGCAGTACAAGGAGTTCTACAAGCATGTCGGCCACGATTTCGAAGACCCGCTGACGTGGACCCATGCCCGCGTCGAGGGCAAGACCGAATACACCCAGCTGCTTTACGTGCCGGCGCGCGCGCCGTTCGACATGTGGGACCGCAACGCCCGCCACGGCGTCAAACTCTACGTACGCCGCGTCTTCATCATGGACGACGCCGAACAACTCATGCCGCTCTACCTGCGCTTCGTGCGCGGGATAGTCGATTCGAACGATCTGCCGCTGAACGTCTCGCGCGAAATCCTTCAGGAATCGAAGGACATCGAGGCTATCCGCAACGGCTGCACCAAGAAGGTCCTCGGCATGCTGGCCGACCTGGCCAACAGCGAGGACGCCGCCGAGAAGGAAAAATACGCCAAGTTCTGGGGCGAGTTCGGCAAGGTGCTCAAGGAAGGCATGGGCGAGGACCACGCCAACAAGGACAAGATCGCCGCGCTGCTGCGCTTCGCCTCGACCCTGGCCGACACGCCGGACGAAACGGTGTCGCTGGCCGACTACATCGGCCGCATGAAGCCGGAGCAGGAAAAGATCTACTACGTCACCGCCGAAACCTTCAACGCGGCGAAGAACAGCCCGCACCTCGAGGTCTTCCGCAAAAAGGGCATCGAAGTGATCCTGTTGTCCGACCGTGTCGACGAATGGGTGGTATCGCACCTGACCGAATTCGAAGGCAAGCAACTCGTGTCGGTAGCCAAGGGCGGGCTCGACCTGGGCAAGCTGGAAGACGAAGCCGAAAAGAAGGAACAGGAATCGGCGGCCGGCGAATTCAAGGACCTGACCGAGAAGATCGGCAAGAGCCTCGGCGAGCGCGTCAAGGAAGTGCGCGTCACGCATCGCCTGACCGACAGCCCGGCCTGCCTGGTGGCGGACGAGCACGACGTGTCGGGCAACCTGGCGCGCATCCTCAAGGCCGCCGGGCAGAAGGCGCCGCCATCGAAGCCGATCCTCGAAATCAACCCGCATCACCCGGTGGTGCTGCGCCTCAAGTACGAAGACAAGCGCTTCGACGACTGGGCCGCGGTGCTGTTCGACCAGGCGCTGCTGGCCGAAGGCGGCCAGCTCGAC
>Ga0172379_10001403_pt1 | contig 47891 bp, 32 predicted proteins | sample GrowelOW334metaG_FD_119756 | JGI IMG/M metagenome (GOLD analysis project Ga0172379, IMG submission 119756) | Groundwater microbial communities from an aquifer near a municipal landfill in Southern Ontario, Canada - Groundwater well OW334 metaG | ecosystem: Environmental > Aquatic > Deep...
GAGGGAATCGAACCCCCATCAAGACCTTAGAAGAGTCCTGCTTTATCCATTAAGCTACGAGGGGTAATAGATATCAAATTTGATTCTAAATCAAAAATGAAGTAATTTAAAGGTTCTAGGTATGAGGGCCGTAAGCAGAAGACTGCTTGCGTCCCATCATTACGTAGAAATCGCATAATAAAATTATACGATTCTACTTCACTCGGGCCGTAGTATACCGGTAGTACGTCTGTTTTGGGAACAGATAGACAGGGTTCGATTCCCTGCGGCCCGACTAGAAAAAATACCCGTGAGGGTATTTTTTATTGGACTAGGGAATTGAACCGCGGGCTCCCTCTTTTCTTAACGAATGAAATGAATTTAGAAAATAGCAGTGTCGCATACCATACGACCCGCAACCCCACCAAAAGAAAGAATAACGATTGCACTACACCATAATTAAAATTCAATAAAAGAGGAAGGTTTCATTCAATTGACACTCTCTCTTCTTCTGTGGTAAAAGAAGGTACTGCTATTTCACAACATAATAGTCATCACTTACGAAAGGGAACCAAATGAAAAGTGCTGTTCCACGAAAGAAAAGAAGTTTTAAAAGACTTTCTCAAAAAGAAATAAGAAAGTTGCATCTTATTATATCTATGCGGATTGCCGAAACTGTGGAAACGCTTGAATCGATGAAGCTGGATGAAGATGCTGAACGACCTAATTTTTTTACTTCATCACCTGCAGAAGTAGCAAGCGAAACACAAGCTCTCGAATGTTCCACTATTCAACTTTCGAATGAAAGGAAATTGCTTAGGAATCTCCGCGACGCAGAACGACGCATTCACATGGGAACATATCAAGGAATATGCACCTCGTGCAAAGAACGCATTGCTTCTGATCGTTTAGAGGCCTTACCGTGGACAAACCACTGTGCGTCGTGCCAAGAACAAAACGAAACAAAAAGAAAGTAACAAATCCCCCGCTCATCGCGGGGAATTTTTTTAAAGTGATTTATCGAAACTTGCCATACGACTAAGAAATTCTTTATTTAGGTCATTAATAATGCGCGCACTATTATTCGTCTTTTTGAGCGTTGCCTCAATTGCCGTTTTACGTGCGGGGGTATTGCCCTCCCCTGCCGCAGAAAGTGCATCAAGAAATGAATTAAGATTTTGCGTGTATACAATGAATTCCGACACCAATGAAAGCTCGGTTGCAATCGCCTGATAAGCAATACGTTGACTTGCAGTTGATTGGAGTGTTGAAAGCGATCCCGCAAGATTTTTCAAGAATTCGGCAAGATTTGATGCGCTTTGATATGCCTCATTATTTGTCGTGCGCGCCTCTCCAATAAATTGTTGGGTTTTATTGTTATCACCTGCGAGTTCTGAAATATTTGCAGCATTAATCTTGTCACGTGTCGCACTCGTAAGATCGACGATGCGCTGACTCACTACCGCTGCATTTTGCCTGGCAATAATAAAATCCTGTGGAAGATTCATAGCACCCGTAGTGTTTTGTCCGCTCCTCAAAAAATAGAAAGAGCCCACAATCACAAGGATTGCTACAATAGTTAACCACATGATTCGTGCTCGCTTCTCTCTCATATAAGTACCACCACATCATAGCGAAAAGAACTTATTTCTTCAAATGCGAGGCACATACTTGCATGCAAGCACGCGGTTTAGTATTCTTCTCTTTAGAAGTGCGGGTATCGTATAGTGGTAATACCCCAGTTTTCCAAACTGGCGCCAGGGGTTCGATTCCCCTTACCCGCTCAAGGAAAAAATCTCCAAAAATGGAGATTTTTTTTCAAAATTAAAACCCGCACTCACATACAACAAAAATCTAAAAAGTGACTCATAGCAACATATTAAGCAAACACCGGGATACAACAGTCCTCGACTTTCAAAATATGCTCTGTTAGGATAAAGTCCTAAATAGAGGAGTTGTTACAGCTCGTTACATGTAACACACGAGATATGCCTTTTATATAGGCGTGAAGCGAAACAAATTGATATTTCATTCGTTCTATCTATGAAAGAAGAAGAATTGCTCATTCAAAAAGCCAAGCAGGGAGACGATATTTCATTTGGGAAACTTTATGATACCTATCTCCCCTCAATTTACCGATTTGTTTTCTTAAAAATTGGGAGAAAAGAGGATGCGGAAGATATTACCCAAAAAGTATTTGTAAACGCATGGCAAAATCTAAAAGGATTTGAATTCAAAGGATTCCCCTTCTCAAGCTGGTTATACCGCATCGCCTCGAACGCCGTCATTGATTACTACCGAACATGGAAAGGAAATATAAGTATCGATTTAGTTCCTGAAGAATATTTCTCAGAATCGATGAATGAGGAGGGACGAATAGATGACAACTTCGATATTACACGAGTAAGGACCGCGATTGCAAAACTCGAACCTGATCAACAAAACGTCGTCATCATGAAATTCGTAAGTGACCTTTCCAATAAAGAGATTGCGGAGTCACTAGGAAAAACGGAAGGGGCGATACGAGTCATTCAACACCGAGCCCTCAAACAGTTAAAGACATTAATAGACACTGATGAAGAACGCCACAATAGAACAACTAAAGAAGCTTAAATACATCGAACCCGATCACGGATTTGTGTTACGTGCACGCAACGAGATTTTTGCAGGTTCAAAACCAGCTTTTTCAATGCCTTCACGAATGCCTACGTTTGCAATTCCTATGTGGGCCTTGTCAGGTGCAGCGCTTACTGCACTTCTTGTAGGTGTATCATTTATTGTGCCTATGATGTTCCCTCGCCCTGCATTCTCCGCCTCATTAAATATGAACACGCTCGCAACTGAATATGGAAGCCTTCCTATTAATATTCAGCTTAAAGAGATAAAATATGAGCAATCAATGAACCAAGCAGTTGCATCAGCAATTTCAGAAGTGAGCGACACCAAAACACAACATTTAAATACTGAGCTTCTTCAAACCGAAGAAAAAGGCGCGACATTAACCGAAACAAACAGCACACAAATAGACTCGCTCCTTGAAACATTACTTCAATAATATGAAAAAACTCCCTCTTTCTTTTATTACTCTCACACTCCTTACGACACTTGTCCTCCCAAGTACGCATTCTGCATTTGCACAATCAGAAGGAGTACAGAAAGCACTTGAGAATGTGAAAGATAAGCTTGATAGCCTTGTTACTGCAAAAGACGAAAAACAACCAATGGAGTTAGGACTTCGTATTGAGACTCTCAAAAAAGTAATCGATCTCTCTATTGCAGAAGCAAAAGACATGCGAGTAAAACTCCTCTCGCTTGAAGACCTTGAGAAAAATGCAACAGTCTGGCGCGATGGGATGGCCGAAGAAATGAGGAAAAATGCGGAATATGCCACGGGAATAAAAAAGATTATTGAAAGCAATGAGAAATCTTTCTCAATTACTGACGTAAAAGATACTGCAAAAACCTTTAAAGAGTGGCGCGATGCCACCTATCTTCCTGCGTTAAATCAGATTCGAGACTACTTCCTTACCATGCAAGAAGATAAGACGATTCAGACCGCAAAGACACGATGGCAAAAAATTGATGAAGATATTAAAAAGCTTGAAAAAGCAAAAGTAAAAAACATAGAAAGCGTAAGAAAACTTTTAAAAAATGCTGATTTCCTTATTGCAGAAAGCGAATCATTAAACCAAGAAGCAAAAACGTTATTTGTAGATCGCTATATGGTTTCAACAAGCACAGAAGCAACTTCGACGAAGAGTATGAGTACTTCAACAGATGAACTTCTTTTTCAAGAAAAGAAGGAAGCTGAGTCATCTTCACTTATAGAAACAGCTACTTCTTCTCAAATTTCTTCAAGCACAGATGCGAACGATAAGAATATTTCTCTTCCCTCTGCGTCAATACGAGACCTTGTGAATGAATCTTTGAGTAAAATCAAAGACACCTACAAAGTCTTTATTGAAATGAGCAATTTGGTGAGGAAGTTGCTTAGATAAACCTTACATCTCGTAAGGAAATAAAAACCCCCTTTTTTAAGGGGATTTTTATTTGTCTTTTGTGCTCTTTCTTTTTGAGCTGAGTTATTAAGAGATCTCTTAAAAACTTACATTACTGCCTCCTTCAAAAGCTTTCCAGCTCTGAATTTTGGCTTTGTAGATGCTTTGATCTGGATCTTCTCACCCGTCTTCGGGTTTACGCCCATACGCGCGGCACGCTTTACAACTTTGAAAGTGCCGAATCCAGTGTATGCCACCTCTTCGCCACGGCCCAAGGTCTTCACGATTGTATCAAATATCGCTTCAACAGCTGCTTGTGCCTGTTTCTTTGTTTCAATTCCTGCTCCGGTCATTACTGCTTCTATAAGTCCATCTTTTTTCATAAGATAATGTCTTTTGCTATTTTGCTGACTGCAACTCGACCTTTTCTTTTCGTGTTTATTATATCAGATTTCCCTTTCTTGAATAGCCGTCTCAAATTTGTCTAATTATTACGCACTATTTTGTAAACTCTGGCAAATAGATAATTTTTTAGCGCGCGTACTCAACCGACTTCACCTCACGAATCACGGTTACTTTAATCTCGCCAGGGAATTGCACCTCAGACTTAAGCTTTGCTGCGATCTGCTTTGCAATCTGAAAGGCACCAAAGTCATCAATCTTCTCAGGAACTACAAATACGCGTACCTCTCTTCCTGCTGCAATTGCATATGCCTGCTTAATTCCTTCAAATGTCTTTACTACGCGCTCAATATCTTCAAGTCGCTTCAAGTACTTCTCGAGAGTATCGCGACGTGCGCCAGGGCGTGCCGCAGAGATAGCATCTGCTGCTGCCACGATATAGGACTCTGGTGTCGAAAACGGATATTCCTCATGATGTGCTTCCATTCCTTTAATGACAGCATCTTCCACATTATACTTTTTAAGAAGTTTCCTCCCGATTTCTACATGAGTTCCTTCTACTTCGTAATCAATTGCTTTTCCGATGTCATGAAGAAGTGATGCTTTCTTCGTCACTGCCACATTCAAGTGAAGTTCTGCGGCAATCGCTGCAGCAATGTGTGTCATCTCAATAGAGTGCTGAAGTACATTCTGTCCATAACTTGTCCGGAAGTTAAGACGACCAAGTACAGGAATAATTTCCTTGGGAAGGTCGAGTACTCCGACTTCAAATGCTGCCTCTTCGCCAATCTTGCGAATGCGCTCATCAAGTTCGCGACGAGCCTCTTCAACTTTTTCCTCAATTTTTGCAGGTTGAATTCTTCCATCCTTAATAAGTTTTTCAAGGGCCATTTTTGCGAGTTCGCGACGCATAGGATCAAACGAAGACACGACCAAATTATCTGGTGTTTCATCAATAATCACCTCTACACCTGTAAGACGCTCAAAGGTGCGAATGTTGCGTCCTTCGCGACCAATGATTTTTCCCTTTATCTCTTCATTCGGCAAAGGCACCATACTTGTGGTTACATCATTAATACTCTCACGCGCATAACGCTGAATCGCGGTGGTGATAATTTCAGAAGTCTTTGCTTCTATCTCGCTGTGTTTCTCATGTTCCAAACGTGCCATAAGTACAGCAAGTTCATTACGATGCGAGTCTTCGAACTCTTTCATCACGGCGGTGCGCGCATCTTCACGAGTAAGTCCCGCAACGCGCTCAAGCTCTTTAAGTGCTTTCTCGTGTTCATTCTTTACCTCGACTTCAAGTGCTTGCACACGCGTCATTTCGTCGCGAGTACGCTTCACTTCTGCTTCAGCATTTCTTCTATCGGTATCGAGAGAGTCCTCCTTCTTTTGAAGGCGTTCCTCAATGCGTCGCAATTCTACTTTGCGATCTCGTTCTTCTTTCTGTGCTTCACTAATAAGAGTGGCTGCCCTCTCTTTTGCTTCTACAACGATAACCTTCGCCTCAGATTTGGCGGATTCGAGCTCTGCGTGTACTAGTTGTTCTATAGATGTCTTGGAACGCTTTGCGATCCAGACACGAATGAGATACCCTCCCGCAAGTGCCAAAACCACCAAACCCCCTGCGATTATGGGGCTGATGTTCATAATGATTTACTAATATTGTTCGATTATATTGCATCGACTTTATGCCTCTTTAGTATAAATCGCGAAGACGATGAGTGTCAAAAAAATAAAAGTTCACAAGGAGGTGATGCGAGAACGAATTACTTCCCGTATAATAGAAGTATTGATATGAATCCCGTTAAAGTTTTATGTCCCTACGGGACATCTACCGAAGGAAGACAAGTATAATTAATGGGGATTATAAAAAAATAGTAGACTGTCGATAAAAAAAATAATAAATCTATAAAAACTCTAACGAGATGAAACAAACGATTATACTCGCAATTCTCGATGGTTGGGGCATTGGCCAACCCGATGAATCAAATCCAATCTATATCACTCATCCAAAAACAATTGATGAGATTGAAAAAAATTTTCCTGCGGGCGCACTTCATGCCTCGGGTATTATGATTGGTCTTCCTTGGGAAGAAGAGGGTAATAGTGAGGTGGGTCACCTTACTATTGGTGCAGGGAAAATTATATATCAACATTTTCCAAAAATCTCGCTCAATATTCAATCAGGAGATTTCTTTTCGAATGAAGCACTTACAGGTGCGTTTTCTCATGCGCGCGAAAAAGATGGGGCGGTACATCTTATAGGACTTCTCACCAAAGGAAATGTGCACGCCTCACTTCCTCATCTCTCTGCACTCATCCAGATGGCGGCAAAAGAACGTTGCACCAAACTTTATCTTCATCTTATTACTGATGGACGCGACAGTCCCCCAGAATCTTCAGGAGACCTTCTTCAGCACGTGCAAAAAATGATTGAGGAATTTAGTGCAGGAGAAATAGTGAGTGTTGTTGGACGTTATTTTGCAATGAATCGCGATGAACATTGGGATCGTACTGCAAAAGCATACACACTTTTTACTCGAGAAAATATTCCTCCTCAAAAATTTGAAGATGTTGCAAAGCGCACCTATGTGCGCAATATGAATGATGAATTTATTGATCCCTCAATTGTAAGCACTGCGCACCCAATTCGCTCAAATGATGCGGTTATCTTTTTTAATTTCCGCGAAGATAGCATGCGTCAGATTACACAGGCGTTTCTTGATCCTGCATTTGATAAGTTTCCTGTCACTCATTTTGAAAATCTCTATGTAGCAACAATGACACAGTACCACGATGCATTTCCTGCACACGTTGCCTTCCCTAATGAGTCCGTTGAATACCCCCTAGGAAGAGTGCTGGCTGATAATGGAAAAATGCAATTACGTCTTGCAGAAACACAAAAATATGCCCATGTTACCTACTTCTTCAATGGACTCCGCGAACAGGCATTTTCTAATGAATATCGTGTGCTCATTCCCTCCCTCGACCTTCCTCACCCTGAAGGGAAGCCAGAAATGAGAGCCGCAGAGCTTACCGAGCGCGCAATTATTGCACTTCACGAAAACACCTTTGATTTTATTGTAGTGAATTATGCGAACGCCGATATTATTGCGCATACAGGAAACTACAACGCGACGATTGAAGCAATTCAAACAATCGATCGCGAACTCGCAAAACTTGTTTCCACCGTACTCGACGGTAATCATATTCTTCTTATTACTTCTGACCACGGAAATGCGGAGGTGCTTCTCGACAATAAAACGGGAGAGCCAGAAACGCGCCATGACACAAGTCCTGTCCCCGTGTACCTCATAGGAAAAGAATACAAAAAGAAGGTACCTCTTACGAAAGCACCAAAACTTACTACTATTGGCCTCCTTTCTGACGTAGCGCCCACCATTCTTGAGCTTATGCATATCAAAAAACCAGAGGAGATGACAGGACAAAGTCTCTTAGACCAACTCCGATAAAAGGCGGTATACTAAACATATGCTTAGATTGATTTCAAAAGTCGCCTTTCATATTTTTTCAAATACAGTTGCCCTTATTGTTGCCGCGTATTTCGTCGTTGGGTTTTCTCTACAAGGCGATATTGCCGCGATTGCTATTACCGCAATAATTCTCACAGGAATCAATACACTTATTAAGCCTATTTTAAAACTTTTTTTAGGCCCTCTCATTCTTCTTACGTTTGGTCTCTTCTCTCTTGTTATTAATGCGATTACGCTTTTCATTCTTGACTTTTTCTCCGCTCCCCTTACAATCCAAGGGTATGTCCCTCTCATCTATGGGACGCTCATCGTAACCGCGGTAAATATTGTCCTTGCTATTGCAGGAAGACAAATCTATAAAAATTAATTTTATGCTCGCCATTGCACAAATCGTAGTATCACTTATTCTCATCGCGCTCATTGTTATTCAAGAGCGTTCTTCGGGTACAGGTGGCCTTTTTGGAGCGGGTGGTGGAGATTCTTCATTTCAAACACGACGTGGAGTAGAAAAATTTATTTACTTTGGAACTATCGGCGCAGCAGCAATTTTTGCGATTCTCGCAATTCTTAGTCTTACTACACCGCGGTAATTTCTTTTCTAAAAAATGTTGCGCCGGAACCTCTATGCAAAGCATTAAACTGATTCTTAAAGCATTCTCCCCGCGTGAGCGGTTTCTTCTTTCTGTCTTCTCCTCTTTCTTCCTTATTACACTCATTGCAATAAGCGCCCTTACTATTCAGGAAAAAAGTGTATATGTTCCTGTGCAAGGTGGCGTATATGCCGAAGGGGTTATTGGACAACCTATCATGATAAATCCCGTCCTTTCGGACAATCAAACCGATCAGGATTTAAGTGCGCTCCTTTTTTCAAATATTTTTGACCTCCTTTCCGATACTAAACCCTCAGAAGATGGACGAGAATACACCGTAAAACTCAAGCAAGACCTTATGTGGGATGATGGAAAATCTCTCACAAGCGATGATCTCCTCTTTACTATCCAAACTATTCAAAACCCTGCCTCGCGCTCTCCTCTTGCAAAAGACTGGCAAGGAGTAAGTGTAGAACGAGTAAGTCAGCTCCAGGTTAATTTCTCCCTTCCTACTCCGTATGTCTTTTTTATAGAAAATTTAAAACGTACACGAATAATTCCAAAACATATTTTTGGTGCTGTCCCCGTAGAAAATATAACTCTTTCTAGTTACAACTTAGAGCCCATCGGAAATGGACCTTACAAATTCGAAAGCTTTTCAAAACGTAAAGATGGATTTATCACGGAATATAATCTCATCCCGAATCCTCTCTTTTCAGGTACTCCTTCATATATAGAACGCTTCTCGTTCCGTTTTTATACTACTCTCGAAGAATTGGCAAAGGATTTAAAACTTCGGCGCGTACAAGGATTTGGCAACACACTTCCTGTAAGCACCGAAATTGAAAATCTTCCTCGAACTATCACAGAAGCAGTGGCAATGCCGCGCTATTACGCAATCTTTATGAATGCGGTTAATAATCCAATTCTTAAAGACAAAAACCTTCGTATGGCGCTCGCAATGACAATTGATAAGGAAAAAATTATTAAAGAAGTGTTCCGTGGGAATGCGCGTGCAATAACCTCTCCTGTATTTTCCGAACTCACTTCACTCGAACAGGCTTCTCAACAAGCTACAAGTTCTCCTCAAGGAATTCTCTATGACCCAGAAACTGCGGCGCGCACCATTGCGTCACTTAAGACTAAAAACATTGTATTAAATCTTGTAATACCAGAAATTCCCTTCCTCGAGAAAACTGCTGAATCTATTAAAGAAGATTGGCTTGCTGCCGGAATTCAGGAAGTAAATATTTTCCCTCTTGATATTACCGTATTAACCAATGATGCAATAAAAACGAGAAATTATGATCTTCTTCTTTTTGGTAATATCTACGAGAATCCAGGAGATCTCTTTCCTTTCTGGCACTCGTCCCAACGCTTCTATCCAGGTCTCAACCTATCTCTTTATCAAAGCACAGAAGCAGATAAACTTATTGAGGCGGTACGTCAAAAAAACGACATAGGAGCACAACAGGAAAGTTTAAGGCGCCTTAACGGACTTATCATGAGCGACGCACCCGCAACCTTCCTCTTCTCGACCCCTTATTTCTATACTCACACTACTAATCTTGGTGGTTTTACCCCAGGTTTTATCACCACACCATCAGATAGATTCCGTAATGTAGAGTCCTGGTATGTTACAAAAGCGCGGGTATTAAAAAACGAGGCTATTGACAAATAGGAGATTTACGGATAGTATACACATAACGTTCTTACTCCTTTTTTCTAGTGTATCCCCCTCCTCTAGCAGGCATCTCGAAGAAATTTTGGCGAAGAAGGTATGTCCAGTCTAGTTCTTAGTATTTAAAAATTAATTAATTATTCCCGGGCAGGTGGTGAAATGGCAGACACGCAGCGTTCAGATCGCTGTGCTCGCAAGAGCTTGCGGGTTCAAGTCCCGCCCTGCCCACCCAAAAGCATTAGTATTTTAGTTTTGCTTTTATAAATGAACCAGTTTTCGACAGTATCCCCTCAATCAGTTTCTCCATTTCGGTGTAAAGGAAATTGAGGGAGGTAAGGTGAAAACTTTAAACAGTATGGTTACGCGATTTACGCGAACCCCTCAGTCAAAGGTCGCACAAGGACATCCATCATCACAACGGCCCGCTCATCCACGAAGAAGTTCCCGTGGGGCACCGAGTGCGCGCCCGCATGCCACGCATGCAGCAACACCCGAACCTCAACGCGCACCTCATCGTCCGGGCGAGGAACCATTGCGCTTTATTGCACTTGGTGGCCTTGAAGAAATTGGCCGCAATTGCATGCTCCTTGAATATAAGGATGAGATTATTGTGATTGATATCGGTCTTCAATTTCCTGAAATGGAAACGCCAGGTATTGATTACATCATCCCGAACGTTTCTTATCTCGAAAAGAAAAAGAAAAATATCAAGGCAATTATTATTACGCACGGACACTACGACCATATCGGTGGTATTCCGTACGTCCTCGATAAACTTGGCAATCCGCCAATTTACACCACACCTCTTTCGCGCGAGGTGATTATGAAACGCCAAGAAGATTTTCCAAATTCACCAAAGCCACACTTTCAAATTATTAAAGGTGGTGAGACACATCAATTTGGACGCCACTTTTCGGCAACCTTCTTTGATGTGATTCACAACATTCCTGAAGGCGTCGGCATTATTTTCCGCACTCCTGTTGGTAATGTGGTTCATCCAGGAGAATTCAAATTCGATTACGATGAAAATGGAAAGCCACGCAATATGGATGTGTGGAAGCGCGTCGGCGATGAGGGTATTCATACTCTCATGATGGATTCCACAGGTGCAGAAACACCAGGATTCTCACTCTCAGAGCGTGTAGTAGAAGCAGAGCTTGAAAAACTCTTTCGTGCCGCAGAAGGAAGGATCCTGGTAGGTACCTTTGCCTCCCTTCTTGATCGCCTTGGTGAAATCGTAAAGATTTCAGAAAAGATTGGAAGAAAAGTTGCAATTAGCGGCCTTTCTATGAAAACGAATATTCAGATTGCACAAAATCTTGGGTATCTCAACTTCAGAAAAGACACCATCATTCCGATTGAAGAAATTGGTCGCCATAAAGATGACAAAATACTCATTCTTTGTACAGGCGCACAGGGTGAACCAAAAGGAAGCTTTATGCGTATTGCAAACGGTGAAAACCGTAATGTGCAAATTAAAAAAGGAGACACAATAGTGCTTTCTTCTTCAATCGTGCCAGGCAATGAAAGAAGTGTACAAAATTTGAGAGATAGTTTTGCACGCCAAGGTGCAATCATTTTCCATCATAAAATGCTCGACATTCACTCATCTGGTCATGCACCACAAGGAGAATTGCGCGCAGTCATGGAACTTATCAGACCGAAACACTTCCTTCCTATCCACGGTTATTACTTTATGCGCTGGAGAAATGCAAAGCTCGCACAAGAAGCATTAGGCCTCAAACCAGAAGATACAGTCTTAACTGATAATGGCCACGTACTCGAACTCTATCCTGACACTGTTTATGAATCTGATGAACGTGTGCCCGCAGATTATGTGATGGTGGACGGCTTGGGCGTCGGTGACGTAGGCGAGGTAGTGCTTCGTGATCGTATTACCCTCTCCCAAGAAGGTATGGTGGTAATTATTACTACCATGAGTAAACAAACAGGGAAAATCGTAAAAAATCCCGATATCATTTCACGCGGTTTTATCTACCTCAAAGAAAATCAAGAAATTCTTGAGGAGATTAGAAAGCGCATTCGCGCGCTTGTCGGACGCATTCCTCATCGTGAGGACCTCGACCCCGATTATGTGAAAGGATTGATTCGCGATCAAATTGGCATCTTCCTCTTTAACAAGACGAAGCGCCGTCCAATGATACTTCCCGTTATTATCGAGGTATAACACTAAAAACCCTCCGCATTACGCGGAGGGTTTTTAATTACAACAATAAGAAATGTCCAGCATAATATCTCCTCTTTTTCGGAACCAGAATAATTTTTTGCTAAAAATTTTCTTCCCGCTCAACTACCTTCGTGGTCTGCGCGATGTTCCTCAAAACAAGAGATATTGTACTCTTTGTTATTTTTTGCCTCGCTATCCCGCACATAGTATACTTACTTTTATATGAAACCAGTGCTTGTCTCAGGAATACAGCCTTCTGGCAATCTCCACCTTGGCAATTACCTTGGTGCACTTACCAATTTTATTGCACTCCAAAATTCAAATAACTACGAGTGTTATTTCTTTATTGCTGATCTTCATTCAATCACAGAGGACTACAACCCAAAAGAAAAGCAAAAGCAGATTTTAAATTTAGCTGAAGACTATCTTGCTGCCGGTCTCGACCCAAAAAAGTGTATTATCTTCCAGCAATCCTCAATCCCCGCCCACACTGAGCTTATGTGGATTTTGAACACAATTACACCGATGGGAGAACTTTCCAGAATGACACAATTTAAAGAAAAGTCAGCAAATTTTCGCAAGGGATTGCTCCAGCCTGGAGGTGGTGGTTTATTAACTCCTGGAGAAAAACAAGAAGAACTTAAAGATAATAACGGTCTCTTCGACTACCCTGTCCTTATGGCAGCCGACATACTCCTCTATGGCGCAAGTGTGGTGCCTGTAGGTCACGACCAGTTACAACACTTGGAACTTGCACGTACACTTGCAAGAAAATTTAATGCAAAATTTGGGAAGACCTTCATTGAACCAAAGTCTCTCATGACCGAAGTACCACGTCTTATGAGTCTCGATGACCCAGAAAAGAAAATGTCAAAGTCGCGTCCTGCGGGATGCGTCTTCATTGATGATGCACCAGAAGTAATTCGAAAGAAAATAATGAGTGCGGTTACCGACTCTATGAGCGAGGTAGGCTATGACGAAGAGAAACGCCCTGCAATGGCGAATCTCTTACTTCTCTACTCTGCGATGAGTACTACTTCAATTCCAGAGATAGTGAAAAGCTACGAAGGAAAGGGGTATGCTGATTTTAAACGCGGGCTTGCGGATATAGTCATTGAAGCGCTCGCACCATTCCAAAAGAGAAAAAAGGAATTAAAAATAAATGAGGTAAAGAAAATACTTGAGGAAGGAAACAAGAAAGCAAATGTGATAGCAGAAAAGAAAATAGAAGAGATACAAAAGAAAGTAGGCCTTACACTCTAATTAAAAACCCACCTTTCTAAGGTGGGTTTTTATTACTATCCTTCCTATTACTTCTTGCGGATACAGAGCCAAATGTTCTGACCATCAAGTTTTGTTTCTAGTTCTGCACTAAATCTATCCGCGCGTTTGCACTCCACTTTTGTTGCGTTCACCTCTTTCCTTATCCATGCTTCATTTTTTCTAATTACATCAGAAAATTCTTGAGGAACTTCCATGTGCACAGTAATAGTATTCTTGGGAGAGCAGCTCGCATCCTGTCGTAATCCTTGCACAAAACGCACAATCTCGCGCAACCATCCCTCTTCGCGAAGTGCCTGGGTCACCTCTGTCGTGAGTTCTGCATCGTCAACAAGTGTTTTATCAAAGATAATTTCTTTTACATTCACCTCATCTTTTAAGATTTCAAGAAGCTCGTCTTTTCCTTTTAATATTTGACTCTTTACTTTAAGAGCTGCGAGTGGCTGTCTCACCTTAATTGCTTTCTCTGCGCGCTTCGCAAGACCAAGATTTGCGAGAATGCGCACCTCCTTCATCGCAACAATGAGGTCTATATCAATTAATTTCTTGTCAGCGAGTGGCCAATCTTCTAAATGCACCGAAGCCTTCTCTTTGGTAATAAGTGATTTATAAAGTGCCTCCGCAAAAAATGGTGAAAACGGCGCGAGAAGTTTACTGAACTCAAGAAGTACGTGTCCGTAGACGCGTGACACTGTTTCAAGTTCCTTTTTCGATTCCGGCTTCTGCAACCTTCTGCGCGAACGGCGAATATACCATCGCGACATATCATCAGTAAACGCCTCAATAGCACGAGCTGCATTCCCGATCTCATATGCCTCAAATTGTTCTGTGGCGGTAAGAATTGTTTCATTGAGTCGCGCAAGAATCCATTTATCCAAAATATGAGGAGTGCCTGAAATTGATTTTCCCACAGCACGTGGATCTCCATACATATTAAAGAAGACGAACGAATTATATGCGAGCGCAAAAAACTGACGCGAAACTTTTCCGAGCTCTGCCTCATCAAACTTCTTCGCTTCTCCAGGGCCATTTACGGTATAGAAATACCATCGAATTACATCAACTCCATATTTCTGTATCATATCCCATGGACTTACGATATTTCCCTTTGACTTCGACATCTTCTGTCCATTCTTATCAAGTACCAACCCAAGAGAAATAACATTCTTATACGGTGCGGTACGCCCAAGAAGCACTGAGATTGCAAGAAGGGTATAAAACCATCCTCGCGTCTGGTCGATGCCTTCTGAAATATAATCAGCAGGAAAATCGAGTTCATTTTTACTTCCCTTCCCGTGTTCAAATGGATAATGTGCCTGCGCAAATGGCATTGCTCCCGAATCAAACCATACATCTGCCACCTCAGGAATACGTTTCATCACACCTTCACATTTCGTGCATTTAAACGTTACAGAATCAATATAGGGCTTATGCATATCAAATGCCCCCGTGGTATCGCGTGGAATCATACGAAACGGCACTTCCCGCATCTCTGCATTTTTAATTGAAACACCACCCCTCTCCTCTTTCACCTTAAGTGATTCTTGAGGAAGCCACCCTTGCATAGTGCTCTCTAACATCCAAAGTGGGTCATCGTGTCCCACAATAAGTATTGTCTTCTTTCCATATTTCGCCTCAATGCTTGTGATGAAATCCAACATACGTGCACGAAGCTCAGTAAGTGTCTCTCCGTGAAAAGGTGCTTTCGTGAACTTCTCCATAGGAGTTGTAAAAAAGTCAGTGTAGTTTTTTATTGGGAGCCCATTCATATCCCCCACATTAATCTCGCGAAGACGTTCGTCGTAAATCACTGGCACATTTAATTTCTGGCTGATGATATGTGCGGTCTCTCGGGCACGGGTGATGTCCGATGAAAAAATAAAATCAATCTTCTCATTCAAAAGTTTTCGCGCTGCCTTTCCCACTTGGATGGTACCCTTCAGCGTGAGGTGCGATTTGGTAGTTTCTGGCCACGAACTCAGAATATTTTTAAGATTGCTTTCTGCACCACCATGACGCACAAAAATATATCGATTCCCACTCGCTTTCTGTGCCTTCTCTAATTCTTCAACACTTCCAATCGTGGTCGTGGTCTTACATTCTCCACATTCCCAAATCGGTAACGGCGTTCCCCAGTAGCGCTCACGAGAAATTGCCCAATCTTTTACCTCACGAATCCACTCGCCAAAGCGTCCTTCTTTAAGATTCTCCGGAGTCCAATGAATACTTTTATTTTCTTTGGTAAGTACATCGCGCAAAAGACTCATCTTAATAAACCATGAGTGTCTCGCATAATAGAGAAGTGGTGAACTGCAGCGCCAACAAAACGGATACTCATGAGTGTAGGGCTCGGTACGAAGAAGGTTTTTCTTCGCAGCAAGGGCTGCAAATATTTTTTCTTCAACTTCTTTTGCTTTTACATACATGCCCGCAAGTTCCGGCACTCCTTCTACAAATTTTCCCTGTTCATTCACGGTATGTAGTTCAGGAAGTCCTACTTTCTTTCCAAGATTATAATCATCTTCTCCATACATCACCGCAGTGTGCACCACTCCCGTACCATCACTTGTGGTTACAAAATCTGCGGGATACACCTTATAAGAGGTATTTTTTGCTGTCCCAGTAACAAATGCCGCAATTGGGAAAAGTGGCTCATAAGAGACTCCTACTAACTCTTTCCCTTGTATGATCTCTTCAGTTTTATGTGCGCCTTCAAGAATGCTGAGACGAGACTCCGCAAGAATATATGTCTCTTTCTTTTTTGTCTCACCTACCGTTACGCGCGCATATTCAATTTTTTCTCCTACCGCGAGTGCTACATTTCCTGGGAGTGTCCAGGGCGTCGTCGTCCACGACAAGATATAAGTCGCATTATCTGCAATAAATGATGCGCCAATCTTCTCACCCTTCTTCACTTTAAATTTTATATAGACTGAGGTGTCTTCTACTTCTTTATACCCGAGAGCAAGCTCATGTGAAGAAAGAGTGGTCCCACACCGCGTGCACCATGGCACCACTTTATGTCCTTGATAAAGAAGTCCTTTTTTAAAAATCTCAGAAAAAATCCACCAGAGCGATTCCATATACTTGTTCTCATACGTAATATAAGGATGCTCCATGTCGAGCCAAAAACCCATGCGCTCCGTAAGGCGCTCCCACTCATCTTTGTATTTCCATACCGACTCTTTACACTTTGCATTAAATGCGGCGACCCCATACTGTTCAACTTCTTTTTTTGATTTTAATCCGAGCGCTTTTTCCACTTCGATTTCTACAGGAAGTCCGTGGGTATCCCATCCACCTTTGCGAGGAACCTCATACCCCTGCATTGTCTTATAGCGAGGCACCACATCTTTAAATGAACGTGCAAGCACATGATGAATCCCCGGGCGACCATTTGCAGTCGGAGGTCCTTCATAAAAAATAAATTTTTTCTTTTTTCCTCGAGTGCTCTTTTTCTTATTCTTCTCTAGTGTTTGTTTAAAAACGTCTTGCTTCTTCCAAAAAGTGAGAATCCTCTCCTCGATATCAGGGAGAGAAAATAATTTGTCATCCTTAAGCATAAAGACATTCTAATGAATATGCGACGTTTTTACAAAATAGTTTTACAATTCTCTTTTCTTCATTTTTTTAAAACATATTTAACACCTCGCTCTCTCACCAATCTATATTCTTTCTTTCATTATTCCTAAAGAAAAATGAAGGTTCTAATAAAAATAGAGAAATTTCTTAATTTAAAATACTAAGAAAATAAACAAATAAAGCATATTGGAATGGGGTATCTTTTTTGTGAATTCATTAATACCTCTAGAACTTCTCATTATTACTACTAAAATTGCATTTGTAACACGCTGTAACGCTTGTTGTTCCTTTAAAATACGAGAGGAGTAGGAAAATAATTATTTTCCTACTCCTTGTTTTCAAAAATCCTACTTTTCCTTTATTTAATAATGATTTTTATCTGTCTCCCCACCTTCTTTTATAGATGTCTCATTTATGCACTCTTTCGCATATATATACTTTGTATAATAAAAGTATATGACACTAATAAGAAATCTCTTGCTTTTGTCGAGAAAGATATCATTTCTAAAAAATATTATCTTGGGGGCGTTTCTCGCATTTCTACTATTACCTAACCTAGTACTAGCAGCTCCAAGAACTGCTTCAGTTTCTGGAAACTGGGATAATACAGCCACATGGGGAGGACTATCTGTTCCAGTTGCCGGGGATAGTGTCACTATTAATTCAGGTATTACTGTAACAGTCACTACAGATGCAGCATGTTCTACTGTAGCATTTACTACTGGAACTAGTGGAACAACAGCAAGTATCACTCTTAATAGCGGGGTTCTCTTAGCAGTTAGTGGAAATGTAACCATTCAAAGACCTGGTAGTAATAATTTTAATAATATTACCGTTGGTGCAGGAACCCTCACTATCGGTGGAACACTTACACTCTCTGGCACTACAGGGACCCGCACCTCTATTCTTAATATTTCTACAGGAACGGTAACTGTTACTGGTAATATTACTTCAGCGGGTACCGCCTCTCAAATAATTTTTTCAGGAGCGGGTACATTAAATGCGGGTGGCACATTCTTGAGTGGTACCAGGGGAACGCTTACGCCATCCACCGGAACAATTAATTATACGGGAGGTGCACAAACAGTTGGTGTATACGCGTACAACAATTTAATTTTTTCTGGTTCCGGGGCGAAATCCATGACTGCGGGAACTTCAATAAGTGGCGATTTAAGTATTGCACCCACAGGAAGCGCAACCGCAAGTATCGCTACAGGCCAGAATCTTACTGTGAACACTCTTACACTCGGTGGAGTTGGAACAGTAAGCGGTACCTGGGGTTCCACAAGCTCTTCTGCAACAAATAAAAATAATACTTATTTTGCGGCAACTACGGGAATCTTAACGGTAAGTGTATCTACCGCAAATCCTGTACCGACTACTACTTCAATCTCCCCCACCTCAACAACCGAAAATGGATCACAATTCACACTTACGGTAAATGGTACAAATTTCATAGCCAACTCATCGGTATATTGGAATGGTTCTGTGCGCACAACTGCTTTTATTTCTGCAACACAACTCACCGCAACGATTCTTGCAAATGACATTGCAACCGCAGGAACTTCGTCAATTACAGTAGTGAATCCAACCCCTGGCGGTGGCACCTCAAACGCGCAGACATTCACTACCACCGCAATCACACCTACAAAATTTGTCATTTTAAATCCAACAGATGGAACCGTTGATGCCCCAATCGTGGTTACTATAGAAGCACAAAATGCTGCAGGAGTAGTAGCTACAACCTACGCACAAGACGTTACCCTTCTTAAATCTGGTTCAGCGACTGGAGGCGGACTTGTAAATATTATAAATGGCGTTGGTACCACAACAATCTCGAACACTGTTACAGAAACAATAATACTTTCGCTTTCAGACTCGCAGGGAACTGGTTTGAATATTGATTCGACACAAGATGTTGTATTTGCTGCGGGTGCAACTTCACAACTCTTTCTCTCTGGGATAAGCACCACAACAGCCGGGACACGTTCAATGTTCACTGTGACAAGAAAGGATCAATATGGAAATCTAAAAACAATCGGAAGTGAAACATTCTATCTCTACAGTGATTCTTTGGGAGTTGCAAAAAGATTTTACGACGCAGCAAGTGGCGGTAATATAATCACTGAAATAACAATTCAAAATGGTTCCTCTACGGGACAGTTCTGGTACTACGATGAACTTGCGGGCTCAGCCAACATCACAGTTTCAGATAGCACACCAACACAAGATGGTAATACAGGAATTATTGACGCCACAAGTGCAATTACAATAACACCTGCATCCCCCGCTCAGTTTTCTCTCAATACCCAAACTACAATGACAGCAGGTACGCGGCTTGGGTATACCGTGACGCGTAAAGATAGTTTCGGAAACAACACCACACTCGGCACAAGTACCGCATATCTTTATAGTGATTCATTAAGTGCTGCAAAAAAATTCTACGATGCGGCAACCGATGGAACTATTATCACCTCAGTAATTTTGACCGAGGGTACCTCCGCCACGAACTTCTGGTACTATGATGAACTTGCGGGCTCAGCCAACATCACAGTTTCAGATAGCACACCAACACAAGATGGTAATACAGGAATTATTGACGCCACAAGTGCAATTACAATAACTCCAGGAACAACGGGAAGATTTCTTCTAAACAATCCGGGTGATATGACAGCAGGTACACGACTCGGGTATACCGCAACAAGACAAGATAATTTTGGTAATGCAGTAACTACGGGAAGTGATACGGTGTATCTCTATTCCAATTCAACAGGAGGAACTAAAATATTCTATGATGCGGCAACTGATGGCAACACTACTCTCTTTGCAACTATTGGAAATGGTGCCTCAACCGCAAACTTTTGGTATTACGATGAACAAGCAGGCACATGGACTATCACTGCGTCTGATAATAGTTCAGCACCCGATGCAGTAGGAATTGCGGATGGAACTGATAATGTAACAGTAAATACCGCACCAATCGTGGCAACGCGTATTACTATTGTGCAACCCACAAATGATGTAGTGGGTTCCACAATTCCCGTCACGGTACGCGCAGAAGATAATGCAGGAAATCTTGATACCACCTTCAATAATAGTTCAGATATTACCCTTCGTACTTCTGGTTCAGCAACGCCACAAAATGGAGTGGTGCTAACCATTGTAAATGGTGTGGGAAGTGTAAATATTACTGACACCGTTGCAGAAACGGTAACTCTTTCGATGACCGCAACTGCATCGAGTACACTTGATGTCTCTTCAACAAAAACAGTTACGTTCACTGTTGGACCTACCGCACAATTCACCTTAAATAATCCGGGTGATATGACAGCAGGTACACGACTCGGGTATACCGTGACGCGTAAAGATCAATTTGGAAATCTTGTTACTTTAGGCTCTGATATTATTTATCTCTATTCGAACGCAACCGGAGGATTAAGCGAATTCTACAATGCGGGAAATAATGGAACCACAATCACCTCTGTCACAATTACCGATAGTGCTTCTTCCACTGCTGAATTCTGGTACTACGAGGGGAAGGCAGGCACATGGACTATCACTGCATCTGATAATAGTTCTGCACCCGATGATGCAACGGGTATTACTGATGCCTCACGTTCAACAATAGTATCCCCTGCCGCTACGTCACAATTTATTATTAATAATCCAGGTGACATGACAGCAGGTACACGACTTGGGTATACCGTGACACGCAAAGATCAATTTGGAAATTTAGTCACTGCGGGCAACACCACGTTCTATATGTATTCGAGCTCAAACAGCACCTCGAGCGCTTTCTACAATGCAGCAAGTGGGGGAAGTGTAGTAACTTCACGCACAATTGCAAGCGCTGCCTCAACTGCAAACTTTTGGTATTACGATGAACAAGCAGGCACATGGACTATCACTGCATCTGATAATAGTTCTGCACCCGATGCAGTAGGAATTGCGGATACGTCTGTCTCAGTTATTGTTTCAAGTATTCCTATTGTAGCTACACGATTTGCAATAATAGACCCATCTGATGTATTCATTGGTGTAAATAGCACAGTAACAATCCGCGCAGAAGACAATGCAGGAAATCTTGATACCACCTTTAATAATGGTGTGACTCTCGTGACATCCGGATCTGCGACGGGTGGTGGGGTAGTTACTATACAAAATGGTGTAGGTACTAAAACAATTTCTAATACCGTTGCAGAAACCGTCCTCCTCTCACTTCTTAATACCGCATCAACCACACTCGACTTCTCCTCAACCCAGGATATAACTTTCTCTATTCAACCCGTAGCAGGTATAGGCGGTGGCAGTTTAGTGCCAATAGGCCCAATACGCTCAACGGTTATCTTCTCAGGAACTGCTTTTCCAGGAGCGAAGCTTACTATCGTAGGTACCATGAATGGTGACATTCCTATGCGCCGAGGAACTACTGCGCAAGCGAATGGTTCGTTCTCTATTCGTTTTAACGACCTCACTCCGGGTATTCGTTCTTACTTCCTTTCGGTAACCGATAATGAAGGGCGTCTTACACAAACAAAAGTTTATTCGATGGATATTAATCAACCACTTATTGTACAAAATGTATTCCTTCCCCCTACTATTGGATTTGCTCAACCTGCGGTTTTGAAAGGTGGGTTCCTTGGTATAAAAGGGTTTGCTACTCCAGGAGCCACAATTATAACTGCGATTGATGGAAATGAAATAATAGCGCAAGCAGTAGCAAAGAATACTGGAGAATATTTATTACCATTTAACACTATTGATCTCGCGCTCGGCACTCATACTGCGCGAGCTATACAAATAAATGAAAACGGAACACGAAGCGATTCATCAATTGAACGTACCTTTCTTGTTACCAATCTTCTTGTACCACAAACCGACCTTAATGGTGATGGCACATTAAATGCGAGCGACCTCAGCATCTTCCTTGCAAAATGGCTCTCAAAAGATGCAACGACACGTCGTGGTTTAGACTTTAATACTGATGGGAAAGTCGATATTCAAGATTTAAGTATCTTTGCCAGAACGCTTCCTCGATAAATGTATAATAAAAACAATGATTAATATGCTCTTCAATTTCTCCCTCCGCAAAATTATCACGGTTGCACTTATTGCGTTTGCACTTCCGTGCGCAACGAATGCGGCCACATTCTCCTTCTCGCTTGATAAACAGATATTTGCAACTGGCGATGAATTCATTGCCACGGTGGCGATTGATTCCGAAAGTATGGGAGTAAATGCCGCACAAGGTACAATCTCATTTTCGTCTGATGTTCTTTCGGTCATAAAAATAGACCGCGCAGAATCCGTTTTTAATTTTTGGATTCAAGAACCAACCTTTTCTAATGACACGGGGAAAATTACTTTCCTTGGTGGTTCTACAAGTGGCTTCACTGGATCTTCACTCAAAGTATTTAAAGTTACCTTCAAGATAAAAGGAATAGGAAAGTCAGACATCACCCTTACCGATGGTGCAATTACCGCAAGTGATGGTAGCGGCACCAATGTGCTCACCGCAACCAAAGGAGTAAATATTACAAGCATAAGCAAGGGAGAAATTGTAACAATTCCACCACCCATCACTCGACCAGCCACCATAGCACAAAAACTTCCTGTAACACCTGCGGTTTCTGTTGCACTCTATCCTGATCCAACTCATTGGTATAATCGCTCTGCACCCTTTGCTGCAAATTGGACATTACCTTCAGATGTAAGTGATGTTGCAACTCTTATTACCAAGGACCCTCGTTCTATACCGACAAAATCAGAGGGACTTTTTGATAATAAAGCCTTTCCCGCACTTGCCGATGGCATCTGGTATCTCCACGTGCAATTTAAAAATAATATCGGCTGGGGACCTATACATCACTATCGTATTGCACTCGACACGATGCCTCCTCTTTCGTTTAAAATTACCGCCGATCCTAGTTTCTCGACTGATAATCCAACTCCCATTTTTTCTTATGAGAGTGCAGATCAGCTTTCTGGAATTGCTTCCTATACCATCCGTGTGGACAATCAAAGTGGAATAATAACCACGAGTACAACACTCTCAATACTTTCCCAGACACCAGGAAAGCATCGAGTTAGAATAAGTGCGGAAGATCTCGCGGGTAATATTACCGAAAACATTGCCGAACTCGAAATTATCCCTATCGTCTCCCCTCTTATTACCTCAGTTTCAAAAACTGCATACGTAAACGAAGGCGAGTTAAGTGCAACAGGAACAAGCCTTCCAGATGCCACTATCGAAGCAACCTTACGTGATGGAAACAAAGCAATTGCCGCAACTGCTTTTGCAGACACGGGCGCAGATGGAAATTGGACAATCGTAATTGATAAACCTCTCAAAAAAGACACTTATGCTCTTTCGGTGGTTGCAAAAGATAAGCGAGGTGCATTAAGCCTTCCTACCATTTCTACACCAATCCCCGTACGCGAGCGTCCCCTTCTCACCCTTGGGGGGATAGAAATTACTCAATCCATTTTCTTTCTTCTTATTACCTTGGTGCTTATTCTCGGGTTTGTAGGAGGATGGTTTTATGAGCGCGAAGCGAAATTACAGCGCAGAAGAAAAGTAATCGTGGCACAGCGCGATGTAGTAAATGCGTTTGCTATGATACAAAAAGACGTTGAAAAAGCTCTCACGAACTATGCCGATCACAAAATCACAGAAGAGGAAGCAGATGAAATAGCTTTCCTTCTCACTCGCGTGTCAGGCACCATCGCAAAAACACAGAAATACGTAAGTGAAAACATCTCGGAAATTGAATAATTATTGGTATATTGCACGTAATTAATGTGATATACTATTCTTATAGAAATAGAAATCTATGAGAATACTTATTGTAGAAGATGAGCAAGCGCTTGCAAAAGTGCTTGAAGAAAAGCTTATAAAATCAGGATTTGAGGTAAAAATTGCGGGCGACGGCGAAGCCGCACTCTATGCTGCAGGAGTATTTAAGCCCGAGATGATTCTTCTTGATCTTATTCTTCCTAAAAAAGATGGATTTGAGGTATTAAAAGAGTTAAAAGCGAGTCCCACCCTTGCGACTATCCCCGTAATTGTCCTTTCAAATCTTGGGGAAGACGAAAATCTTAAAAAAGCATTTGCGCTTGGTGCAAAAGATTATTTTGTAAAATCGCAACACCCTATTAACGAGATTATTGATAAGGTAAAAAACATTCGTATTTCTGGTAAGTAACACACGTAAGGAAATTGCGAGGGAGTGTCACCTAGGGTATTCCTCTTTTACTATGCGCACTTTTCTCAAACTTATTACCCCTCTCGCCTTTCTTATTTTTTTTGGAGTGGCGAGTTTTTTTATCTATCAATTTTCCTTAAATGACTTAAAAGTCCAAGAAAACTCTCATTTTGTTGAAATGACACGGAATATTCAACAGAGTCTTATTGATCAAGGATTTCGAGAATACGTAGAAAGCCTTCAAAGTATTCACGGACTTTTTATGGCAAGTGTATCAGTAGAGCGCGATGAGTGGTCAACATTTATTCAATCTACTCGCGTACAAGAAACATATCCTGCCTCTCGTACTTTTTCATTCTTAAAGCATGTGCTTCCAAATGAGAGAAGTGGTTTTGTTGAAAACGTGAGAAAAGACACAAGCATAAACCCAAAAGGATACCCTGAATTTACTATTACCCCAGAAAAAAATGATGAAGAGGCATATGTAGTTACCTACGTAGAGCCCCAACAGTATCTCTATGAGACACTAGGGGCCAATCGCTTTGCTGACTCGTTACGACGTACCGCAATTGAACTTGCGCGAGATACGGGGAAATTTGCCACCACAAAACCATTTTTTATTGAAGGAAGATCTTATTTTTCAATTTATCTTCCTCTTTATCGCAACAACGCACATCCCACCACCGTTGAAGAGCGCCGCAATACAATTCAAGGAATTGCCGCAGTCACCATAGATATTGGGGCTCTTTTCAATCCAATCTTTACAGAAACAGAAGAACTAAAAAGTACTGGGCGCATTGAACTATTTGATATTTCTCAAGATGTGAGTCTCTCAGGAAAAAATCTTATCTATGAGATTGGAATGCCCCAATCAAAAGAAATGTTCCAGACTAATAATGGATTCCTTACTGACACAATTCCTTTTGGTGCCAACGGAGTAAAATGGATAATACGCGTCTCTACTCCTTCTAATGTGGGTATTTCAAAAATTCGGCAGCTCTACCCAGAAATTCTAAGCATAGGTATTACTTTATTGGGAGCCCTTATTTCTCTTTTCATTTTCTTTGTGACCAATTCTCGCAATCAAGCACTTCATTTTGCGGAAATACTTTTAGAAAAATTGAGGAAAACCGAAAAGCGTCTTATCGAGACCGCGCCTGATATGATTATTGTTCTCGATAAAGAAGGGAGGTTTATTTCAGCAAATGATGAAGCACAATCATTTTTTGGATACCCTTTCGAACAAATTAAAGGAAAGCATTTTGCATCAATCGGCGCACTCGAAAATGAGCCTCTCAGAATTGCGACTGATGAATTTATGCGCGTGCTTCGAGGCGAACGAAGAGAGGCTTTCGAACTTACGATTGCTACACAAAAAGGTGAAATAAAAGATATTGAAGCGCACGCATCCATTATAAAAGAAAACGATGTGGTAACGGGTATCCAGGTCATTTTCCGCGACATCACAACTCGCAAAAAAGTGGAGGAAGCCTTAAAAGAATCGGAGGAAAAATTTAGAATTCTTTCTGAACAACTTCCCGCAATGATTTTTATTAATAAGCGTGGACACGTGGTCTATACCAACAAAAAATCAGAGGAAACGCTTGGATATACCAAAGAAGAATTCTACGCCCACTCTTTTGATTTTAGAACACTTATTGCTCCTGAATATCGCGAGAAAACGCAAAAAGATTTTGAGCTGCACATGCAAGGAAAAGATGTGCCTCCTGTTGAATATGAGCTTCTTAAAAAAGATGGAAAACGTATTTCTGTAGTGCAAAGTACAAGACTTATTCGTTACGAAGGAGAACGCGCCATACTAGGTATTGTGACCGATGTTACTACATCAAAAGAGGCGCAGCAACAAATTGCGCTCCAACTTGCGATTACAAAAGCGATGGCAGAATCTACTACCACATCTGAAGCAATTCAAAAAACACTCGAAAATATTGGCACTATTTTTAGATGGCGCTATGGTTCATTTTTTAAAATTGAAAACGAAGAGAAGCTTGTCGCTACTCATTCATGGCATGCGCCAGACGAAATAAATTTCGATATTTACAACCAATCGACAGAAAAACTATCTCTCCAAAAAGGGGCGGGAGGAGGTGTATTTTTAAGAGAGGTTTGGGAAAGTAAAAAACCGTTGTGGATTTCTAATATCTTGAAACACAAGGACTTTATAAGAAAAGAAGAGGGAAAAATACTTGGTCTTCAAGGAGGTCTTGCATTTCCAATAAAAACAAAAGGAGAGGTAGTGGGTATTTTCGAATTTTTTGACGGAGAAAAAGTACAAGAACCAGGCCTTAAACTTTTTGAAACACTTGAAGCGGTAGGAGAACAATTCAATCAATTCTTAGAAAAAATAAAAAGAGAAGAAGAATTAAAACGGCACTTCCTTGATCTTCAAAAGTTTCAATGGGCAGTAGAGAGCACTTCGGATCATATTTTAATTACAGATACTGAGGGTATTATTCAGTACGCAAATAAGGCGGCTGAGATAACTACTGGTTATTCTATAAAAGAAATGGTGGGAACTAAGGTGGGAAAATTATGGGGACACCACATGCCAAGCGACTATTACAAGAATCTTTGGGACACCCTAAAAATAGAAAAAAGGCCCTTTCATGGAGAAGTTGAAAACAAAAGAAAAAATGGGGAAGATTATACTGCTGAACTTTCTATTTCACCTATTTTTGACGAGCAGGGAAATGAGAAGCTTTTTGTTGCTATTGAACGCGATGTGACACGAGAACGAGAAATAGATCGCGCAAAATCAGAATTCGTCTCGCTCGCCTCTCATCAACTTCGCACACCACTTACCGCAATTAATTGGTATGCAGAAATGTTAAAAGACGAGGACGAAGGGCCCATAAACGAAAAACAAAAAAATTACCTCCAGGAAATATTAAACGGGGGGCGTCGTCTTGTCGATCTCGTGAATTCACTTCTTAATGTCTCTCGCATCGAACTTGGAACTTTTGCTATTGAGCCAACTGTTTCAGATATTGTGGGGGTATGTAAGTCAGCAATAAAAGAGTTAGAGCCTCAAATAGCAGAAAGAAAAATTATATTTACACAGTCATTTGCAGAATCTATACCTCCTCTCAATATTGATGAAAAACTCATGCATATGATTTTCCAAAATCTTCTCTCAAATGCGGTGGGTTACACCCCCGAGGGAGGTAAGGTGAGCATAAGTATCGGAAAAAATAATGAGTCAATACGTATTGAGATAACTGATACTGGTATTGGTATCCCTCAAGCATCTCAAGACAAAATATTTACCAAGCTTTATCGCGCTGACAATGCTCACGAGACAAAACCAGATGGTACTGGGCTTGGCCTTTACATTGTAAAAGCGGTTGTAGAAAATGCTGGAGGAAAAATATGGTTTGAATCAAAAGAGGGAAAGGGTACATCGTTTTATGTTACAATTCCATTAAAGGGTATGAAGTCAAAAGAAGGAATGCGAGGGCTTATACCAATGTAAAAGGGTCGAATATTCTATATATATCACTCATATGGACCAAAAAACGATTCTTGTAGTAGAAGACCACATTCCAGTGCGTCTTGCGCTCGTAGAAAAACTTACAAAACACGGTTACAGAGCAATTGAAGCAAAAGATGGTGAGGAAGGTCTTGAGGTCGCTGGAGCACAAAAACCTGATCTTATTCTTCTTGATCTTATTATGCCCCGTCTTGGCGGCATGGAAATGCTTGAGAAATTACGAAAAGAAAGTGAGTTTGGAAAAAAAGTTCCTGTGATTATTCTTACTAATCTCAATCCAAATGATAAGATTATGAAAGAAGTAGTAGAAACAGAACCAACATTCTACCTTGTAAAAGCGGATTGGAAATTAGAAGATGTTATCGAAAAAGTAAACGAAACATTAAATCCACGGATATAACCAAAAAACTTCTCTGCTGCAAGCAGAGAAGTTTTTTATTAGATTTCTTCTTTTACATTTTCTTAGGAGTAGAAATACCGAGAAGCAAAAAGAGGTTACTTATTACAATCTGTGTCGCTTTCACAAGCTCAAGACGCGCGCGTGCAATATTAGGCTCTACTCCTCCAACACGCTCTTTCTCATAAAAAGTGTGAAACGCTTTTGCAAGGTCGAGAGCATAGCGCGTCATACGATGCACAGCAAAATCTTTGGCGGTATCTTCAATCACCTCAGGAAATGCTGCGAGTTTTGTAATAAGACGAATATCTTCATCTGAAGTAAGAAGGTTGAGTTCTATTTTTCCTTTTGGCACGCGTGCTTTTTTAATAATGCCCGCGGTGCGCACCACCGCGTATTGTGCATAAAACACAGGGTTCTTGAGTGACTGCTCTTTTGCAAGGTCAAGGTCAAAATCCATATGTGTATCTGGAGAAATCATAAGAAAGAAAAAACGTGCCACATCCCCTCCTACGTCTTCTACAAGATCTTCGAAGGTCACAAAAGTACCACTTCGTTTTGACATTTTTACTTCCTCTCCCCCGCGCACAAGACGGACGGCCTGAGTAATAAGCACCTCTGAGTGCCCAAGTTCAAGGATAGATGCGGCCGCTTGAATACGCTTCACATACCCATAATGATCTGGCCCTAAGATGATAATCTTCGTGGTAAATTTTCGCTCTTTTGTTTCAAGATAATGTCCTGCATCCACAAGAAAATATGTTGGTAGTTTTTCACGTGTAATAAGAACTCTATCTTTATCGTCGCCAAATTCGGTAGTCTTCAACCACTCCGCGCCTTCGCTCTCATATACAAATCCCTTCTTTTTAAACAAGGTAAGTGCTTTCTCAGCAAAATGCTTTACATGAATATCTTTCGCCTCAGACGTGTAACGATCAAAATGAATCCCCGCTTTCTTCTCTACTGCGCTCTTAATAAGTTTCAAAAAATAAGTTGCTGCTTTTGTTCCAAGTACTTCTGGTTTGTTTGCGTATTTTTTTACAATCGTTGCATTTTTTTTAGCCCACTCCTTTACATACTCCCCTTGATAAAAATTTTCCTCGTTAGAAATGGTTCCTTGTGCAGCAAGAAGTGATAATCCAAGCGTACGCACCTGATTACCCGTGTCATTTACATAATACTCACGCTCCACCTGATGCCCCGCAGCTTCGAGCACGTTCGAGAGCGCATCTCCTAAGAATCCCCCGCGACCGTTTGCGAGCGTAAGGGGCCCCGTTGGATTTGCAGAAATAAACTCAACTTGAATTTTCTGCTGTATGGCACGTGGCAATTTCTTTTTTCCAAAATTCTTTTTCTTTTTTATAATTTCTTTCACTACCCCTTCAAGGGTCTCGTGGGAAAGCCAGATATTTAAAAATCCGTTTCCTGCCACCTCAACTCTCGGAAATATTTTTTTAGCAAGAAGTATTTTTGCAAGGTCTTCCGCAATCACACGTGGGGAAGTGCCTCTTATTTTTGCAAGTCGAAATGCTACATTCGTACTGTAATGTCCGAATGTTTCATTTTCTGGAGTAATCGCCTCTATAGAAACTTCTTCGGAAATTATTGCGCGAAGTGTTTTAATCACCATCTCTCTCATGACTCCATTAAAGCAAATGCTTAGAAAATACAAAAGCCCCGTAATTAAACGGGGCTAGACTATGCCAGGTGCTCCAAACAGAATTCATTTGATGTTTTAAGAACATCTTCGAACGTACAACGAAAAACAGTATATGGATCTTTGGTGCTTATCAGGATTACTTTTACTTTTGATGTGTCTGCAACCGCCCATCGCTGTATATTTCGAAAGCACAGACTACAGGGAACGTGCAATTCATCCATCACACATATGAGCGTGTGAAATTGTAGCTTCCCTCCCACTTCCTGCATAGCAATACACGCGTACATTCCTGCATACGGTGTCGAAAATACATGATTATCAAAACTTGCACCAACAAATATTGAATTATTCGTTGCAATAATCGCAACGCCATCTCTTTTTGAAGCACGTGGTGCATCTACGTTTCGACTCGCATGAAGTGCTTGAGTAATCGCCCCATCTTCAAGAGAGGAAAGTGTTAATCGATTGATACGCTCTAAATCGGAAATTTTCATGAGAAACCTCCTTTTGTGAATAGAATTAAAATGCTACTTTAAAAGTACTCATGGAACCATTCTCTGTCAATAAAAAGGCTTTATTCAACTACGAAATACTAGAGAAAATCGTAGCAGGCATTGAGCTTCAAGGACACGAAGCGAAATCAGTGAAACTGGGCCGTTTTGATTTATCAGGAAGTCATGCCATTATCCGTGGCGATGAAGCATATCTCGTGGGCGCCACCATCCACCCCTTCCAAGTGAAAAACTCGCCTGCGGACTATGACGCAACCCGCACGCGCAAGCTTCTCCTTAATAAAGAAGAAATACGCCATCTTGCGGGGAAATTAAATGAAGGATTGACAATAGTGCCATTGAAATCGTATAATATACGTGGGTTTGTAAAGATTGAACTTGGATTAGGTCGCGGAAAGAAAAAGAGCGATAAGCGCGAGACGATCAAGAAACGGGAAACTGAACGCGAAATCCGAAGGAATATCTAGTTATTTGAAAATATGTAATCTTCCCCATGGGGATGTTGGGCTTTGACAGAGTACCCACCCAAAGATTTGCAAGCCGAGCTGAACGCCTCGTATAAACCATTCAAAAAATCTAACTGACAACCAACGCGTTGCAGCGCCTTCATTTGCCTTCGCGGCATAATGCAGGTGTCCTTGCCTAATTTATTGGTAAGGCATCAGTCCTCGACGTCTCATAGAGGGGTGCTGGTGTAATACTTGAGGCTCGCGATAACGAGTGGTTCGTAGGTTATCGTTCAATAAAGAACCAAATTGTTGCGATTTATCGAAACTAAGCTTGTAGACGGTCTTTGGGAAGTATTTTGGACACCGGTTCAACTCCGGTCATCTCCACATCTTGAGAATTGTTAGCAGAAATCTGCTCAAAAAGCCCTATAAGTGGGGCTTTTTGCGTGGTTTCAAATCCGAATTGAGGATGGAACACCAACTTCTCCGCAAAGACCAACTTCAGGACCAGTTTTTTTGCGTTGATTTCCTGTTTTTCCCAAATAACTACGGGGTTTTCTAGGAATCCAAGGACTATCTCCAAGGCGGTTTCAAAGCTCACCGATGAGACGCCTAGAGTCCGGAGTTTTTCTTGTAATGCGTTGCTTTCGTTTCTACACTTAATGATCTGCTCCTCGTATACACGCACCAAGTTCTCATCCATCGCTCTCACGACACGGCCTGATAGAACATCAATTTGCTTCCTGGTATCGGTGAGCTGTTTCTCGAGTCGGCCTTGCTGCCCATCGAGCGTCTGTAATTTCTTATTCCACTGTTCCAACACGATGGCCTTGGCGAGCCGGACCGCCCCTGGTTTCGGATAAACGGTCCTTAGGAGCTTTTCGAATTCCTCGTCCAGGCGATCACCGCTGACGCTCTTGTTGTGACGCACGCATGATTGCGTGTTGCAGCGATAGAATCGATACATTTTTGTTCGTCCTCTACTCCAGCTCCCAGTCATCGGGTGTTGGCAGAACGGGCACAGAATAAAACCTCGTAGCGAAAAATTCAACGAATCGCTGACACGTTTATGGACTTTATACTTGCCATTTAGTTTCTCCTGTACCTTTTGGTATACCTCTAAACTGATGATAGCTTCGTGTTGTCCTTTTCTGCGCGATACGCCCCACTCCTCTCGCTCTACATATCCTGCATACACGACCCGTCTCAGTAGTCGCCTCGTTCCTTCCTGATAAACCGGCTTTCCGTTTGCATATCCAGCATCGTGCAAAAATCTGACTACGTCTGCTACGCTCAAAAAACGATCTGATGCAAACCCTTCAAAGGCCTCACGTATAATGCTTACCTTTGGCTCGATTGGTTTGAGTATTTTCCCATGCACAGGATCCTTAGCTTGCTCATAGCCCGGAGGTGGATAATGAGGCCAATACCCCTTCTCAAGTCGCGCTTTCATTTTTTGGATGACTTGTCGACGATTATTTTTTCTATGGTATTGATGTTGAGCAGCCATCATACTTTCAACTAATTCTCCCTCGGGAGAATCCTCAAAATTGAAGTTCAGACATTCGAGTTTTATCGCGCGCTTTTGGAATGCCTGTCTAAGTTTGAAATGAAATTGAACATCGCGAGCAAAACGACTCAGATCATCAATAATAACCACGAACGATTTATGTGCATGCTTGTCAACATGATCAAGTAACGCAACCATTCCTGGTCGACACATAAAGTCACCGCCTCCAGTGACGCTGTCTCGAAATACTCTGTCGACTTCATACCCCTTACTTCGAGCATACTCGCGGCAACGATGTTCTTGGCTGTCGAGGCCGTGTCCTTCTTTCGCCTGGCGGTCTGAGGAAACACGACAATAAGGCAAAGCTAGTATTTTTTGTTCGTTACTCATGGTTAACACACAACATTACTCAATTGGTCTAAATTATCTAGTACACTTTCGACAACTGTGTACAAAGCGTCACGAAAGGCCTCAATCTGTGTGTCAGACATAAGTTCGGCTTCTTTGCCGATGATCTCTCTGCATTTGTCGATTGAAATTCGTTCCACCCATTAATCAAATCGTAGAGCCCGTATACTCTGCATCTACCCGCTACACTTTCTGCAAAAGAAAAAAGCCCGGGGTGGGCCTGTTTTTTAGAATTATTTCCAAGTTATTAACGGGTACAGTAATCGCAGATATTAAGGGGTGTACCCCTTCGGTACCCGCACAGTAACCGTATCTGCTCGGTATGATCCGGTATCCCTACTGTAGATCAGGTCTGCACCAGGAACGTTAAAACGATCAATAATTTGATCTCTTATTTGCCCAACAGTTTTGCGTACCTTCACAGGACTCGAGCCAATTTTCTTCGCAAGCTGTGCGGCCGACATGTATCCTTCGTGCTTCGCAAGATAATAAATCAATTTATGCCTCAGTGAACCACGCTCAATCGGATACGGTGGTAGTTTGCTATTTGCCAGGTACAACTTAGCTTCCGCATCCAGAACAAAAGCGTGGCGACTGGTCTTTCTCTTAATTTCTGCGAGTTCCACTTCTTTTTCTGCAATGTATTTATATAATCTCTTGGGATCATCCATCGTGATGGATATGAGGCCGTCGTCATGAAAATACTCCGTGGTAATTACTTCAAAACCAGGGACGAGTTCTTCTACGACACGCTCCATTGCAATCAAAAAAGTGTTTTTATCCTTCAGTAGAGGATCGAAATCCGTGATCTGAAACTCCCAAATAATTACGTCTTTGCTGCCCGGGCTCTCATTAAAAAAGCGTTGCGCGAGTTGCGCAATGAGCAGTTTCCGCTCGACGTGCTTTTCCATTGAGTCGACGTCTTTCATATTTATATTATTATGTTTTTTCATATAAATTACCAATCCTCTCTGAGCTAAAATTACTTCCAAATCCGCACAAAAAATGCAATAATTGAAAACGTTAGTCACAACGCCTAAACTTGTCGGTTCACTCCGGCAGGCATGGCACTAAATACCCGCTAGAGATCAAAGGACTCCTGGTCAGAGTCACTCTAGCGGGTCATATCTGGAAACGGATATGGGTTCGGCCGAAAGGTCGGATCGCGATGGCCAGGAGCCCTTTGATTATCTGGGCTTACTCCGTCAATTAAAACCCGCTAGAAAATTATGAAATTTATACGCGTAGCTTTGGCTGTGCTACTCAGCATATTTACTGTTGGTTATTTACTTCCGACAACGATCGCGATCATTCGAAAACGCACAAACACAATGGCGATCTTCGTACTCAATCTGTTTCTTGGATGGACGTTGATCGGTTGGGTCGTTGCTCTGGTTTGGTCCGTAGCCACTGATGAACCGAAGCAGGCAACACCAAAAACTCCGAACTAAAAAGCCCGTTTTTATGGTGTAAAAGTCGGCGTGCCTTATGGTGTACAATTCTGAAACTGTTTCCAGAAAACATTGATAATAAGGGTTATTTTAATAAATTGGGCTCCGAATTATACCTTTTTACTTTTCCGACTTTTACACCATAGGTGTTTTTGCACATCGTGCCGAAGTTATATGTTTTATGGTACAAAAGTAGGCGCGTTTATGGTGTAAAGTTCGGAGGGAGATTTCAAAATACATTGATTTTAAGCCATTTTTAGATATATTAGTGCCCGAACTTTATACTTTTTCCTTTACGACTTTTGTACCATCCATATTTTGGCGCTCTGGTTTGTTCTAGGGCACACATAGCCCTATCTCTACTACGCCAGATGCGGTCCATATACCGTGTTTTATCCCGTAAAAGTCGCTGTGTTTTATGGTAGAAAAGTCGGAAGTGTTTTTCTAATATACGTTGTAAAATAACAACTTTCTAGAAAACTGGATCCGACTTTTATCACTTTTACTGTCCCGACTTTTACGGTTTTTGGGTTATAGAGATTAATTCCACAACTTCGCTAGCCGGTCCTTAGTTTTTTGTTCGAAAATAGGAATTAATTTTGCCGTTGTCTCTATCGATACACGTTCAGCATTTATTTTTTCTGCGATCTGGTTTTGGATCTCCAAGGGTGGGAGATGGACTTCCCAGTTTTCGACAAAGCTAACAGGGATGCGCTGAAGACCACCAGTACCTGTCATCATTGACTTACCTCTATCCATAAAGTCGTTGTCTGTAACGAAAGCATATATAATCTCTGGGAGTATTTTCTCTGTTGCTCTTAAAACAATGTATTCACTAGACCCGAAACCGATTTTATTTCTTAGGTGTCTTGCAATGCCGGCTTTTCCATTTTCAAAACATGGTGTTACGCGAGCAAGAAGAACATCGCCTTCAGCGAAATAAGTGTAACTACCTACGACGTCAGCAAGTTTTTTTGTTTGTTTTGCGTCGAAATAGGTAGCATGTTGTCCAAGGTCAGCCATAGGAACGAAGGATACCTCTGTTTCAACACTCAATTTTTTTATCTCGCCCTTCTTGGGATTGATTTCGCAGATGTTACCCAACTTAACTTTCTCCCATAGCGGATCAACTTCAACCCGTGGCTTCCAGTTTTCAACCACTTGCTTGGCTCCACCAATAATTTTTTGATATCCATCAAGTTCGGCTACAATTTGTTTTTGCTCTTCAAGTGAAGGAAGTGGAATAGAAAGTTTTTTAAACTTCGAACCCGACAATTCCTTAAAAGTTCCTCCCGTTGCTTGCATCTGCATTTGGGGAACGAGTTTTGTGAGCATAAAAGCTACATACGAAGGATCTACTTCCTTCGACTTCAAAATTACGTTTTTGAAACCCTGGTTGGTAGCAACAGGAACTTGATTGATCGCTATTCTACCGATTGTGGCTCTCGTCGAGACAATGACTGAGTTAGGTGGCAGTAAGATAGCGGAGGAGTTTTTTAGACCGCTCTCTGTGATTTTTCTTTTGGTTTCTTTTAGATCTGAAACAAGTTGATCGGCTGGTAGATCTACAAGGGTAGCCCACATTACATCTCCTCCCCAATAACCTGGTACGCTTGTCGATGGTGTACCTCCAGACACAACATCAAAAAAGTTTTGATCTCCTAATTCAACCATTGGCCATTTGCCATTACCAAGATCTGTCGTTACTCGATAACGATCAGCTGACAAACTAAGATCAGGGTCTTTCAAGATGTCTTCCTTCGGGACACGGGACGCAATATCACTATCCGCTTTCCCTTCGATCTTCCATTTGTGGAGTACCTCTAGCGCTACCGGAAGATCGTTACTTTCGACAGGTCGTCGCTGAGCACCTAAATCAAAACCGTCGCTTTCAATTTTTACGAACAGCAATTCCTTTTTTGTTTTGGCAATCTCGTGATCGAGAAAAAGCAGACTTGTTTTCACTCCAGCATAAGGATTGAAGACGCCAGAAGGTAGCGATACTACTGCCCACAATCCTTTTTCGATCATCATCTGCCTAATTTTTGTGTGGGCTTTAGAAGTGTTGAAAACAACCCCCTCTGGAACAATCACTGCTAGTTTACCTTTGATGGAAAGTCGATCCATCATAAAGCGTAGGAATAGGAGCTCGGTTGCTTTTGTTCCCATGCGCAAATCCTCCGATACACTTTCCTCGTCAATTTTTCCGGCAAAAGGAGGGTTAGCGAGAATGACATCAAACTTGTCTTTCATTCCCGTGGTATCGGTGAGTGAGTTTTGACGTATCAGTCGCGACTTTGTCAGACCGTGGAGGTGGAGGTTCATCATTCCAAACTTAATCATGTCCTCATCGCTATCGAAGCCGGTGAACATGTGGCTGAATAGGAAGTTTTTCTCATCTGCAGATAATTTATCCATCGCTCGAGGACTACCAGCTTTCTTTAGCTTGTCACTGGTGTACTCACCAGCAATGTAACGATACGCAGCAACAAGGAAGCCGGCGGTGCCACATGCAGGGTCGAGCATCGTTTCGTTTTTCTTTGGATCAACAACTTTAACCATGAAGTCGATGATGTGACGGGGTGTCCGGAACTGGCCGTTTGTTCCGGCCGAGGAGAGTTTCGAAAGAAGGTACTCATACATGTCACCGAATACGTCTTTGTTTCCTTCGTGAGCAATCGCATCGAGCTCCTTCGAGAACGTTTCGATCTCATGTAGAACACGGCGTAGAGTTGGCTTGTCGAATATCTTGATGTGAGCATTACGAAAAAGAAGTTTGACGGTAGGATTTTTCGATTTCTTTTGCAAAAGGTCAAAGGAAGTTTCTAATGTTTTGAAAAGGTCTTCCGCATTGAGCGCAAGCAAATTCTGCCATCGATACTTTGCGAGGTCTCCGGAGAAGATCTTCTCGCTTTCATCTGTGATTCCGAGTAGTTCTGCTTCGTCGTCCTTTATTGAAAGTGCACGCAAAAAGAGCAGATAGTTCAACTGCTCAATGATTGTCTGCGGATTAGACACTCCCGCACCGAAGAGAATATCCATCAGTGCATCTATTCGATTTTTGTAGAGTGAAATAATGTCCATAGTTTTATAGCGCTAATATCTTCGCGTTTGAAATATCCGACACAAGCTCAGTAAGCTCCTCTTTTGAGAAAATATCCAGCCACTCGGTTACAGAGTAGGCCTGTGCGAACTCGTCCCATCGGAGGAAGTCGAGCGTCGGATTCGCCTGGACCGTCGTGCGGAACTTATCATTTGTGATCGCTTGATCGGCAATAAACTCCACCATGACTGCTCGCTTGAACGAACTTTCTGGTTTGTCGGATTGAGCAAACTTATTTACCAACGCCTCCTTGAACGAAGCAAGCTGTTCGTCTCGCGTTGGGAGAGGTTCTTTGCCGAGGGCAGACAAGAAGAACTCGCGAACACCGGCGACGATGCGATGTGACACCTGTAAGTTTTCTTCGTTAAAATAAAGTTTTGGTTTGTTGAGGAGCGTTGAGTTAATTTCTTCGATAAGTTCTTCGACTTTGTCCGGATCCTCAAGTGCGCCGGACACCATGTCGGTCTTTTTACTCATGAAAGTTTGGACCGCCTTAGTCCACTCGTCTCGGTACATATTTCGGTCCACAGTATCGCCCTCAGGGAGGGTAATTACGTCCCGAGTCAGAACTACGTCCGGAGTTTGGGACACACGAGGCCCGGAAAGCCCCTTATCTTCCTCAACGTGGTCCACACTTTCAGAACCCGTGGTAAGTATCGAACTGGTGGTCAAACCTCCCTCACGGGCCAATTTTGCGGGAGCTTCCCAGTCGTACTTTTCGTCAAAGTAAGCAACGACGCCACAAAAGTCGAAAACCACGAACTCCTTTTTGCCGATTTCCGGACAAAGACGTGTACCTCGTCCTTTGATCTGCTGATATGTGATCGGGTCGAAAATCGGACGCGCAAGCAGGATGTTTAGGAGTTCAGGACAGTCAAAACCTGTAGCGAGCATATCCACTGTCACACCGATGCGTGGAAGTTTGTTAGTGTCTTTTGCGAAGTCCTTTGCAATGTCGTGAGCAGCTGGGATGCGAGATGTGATGGTCATTGCAAAACGACCGCCGTATTCAGGTTTGAGCTCATTAAGGATCTTCTCAAGAGCGAGTGCGTGATCCTGTGAGACAGCGAAAACAAGTGTCTTACCGATTTCTCCGTCCGGAGTGCGCAGTGCATGTTCGAGAAACTCCTCCATCATGCGACGATTGCGGACCGGAAAGTGCACCTTTTTCTCGAGGTCGCGGATCTTGATGCTTTCACCCTCCTCGAGTTCAACATCATTAAGCTCAGTGATGCCCTCCTCGGAGAGTGCTTGCTGTGTGATCGAAGTGTTCATCTTGTGATACTTCGGTGGTATCAAAAACTTTGCAGTAACACCGTCTTGAATCGTGTAGCGGAAAGTTGCCACACCATCATCACAACCAAAGTATCGATAGGTATCTCGCTGAACTCGGCGCTCGAGTTTGCGCGGATCCTTTTCCGCGAGCTTATCTATGTCGATGTTCTTCAAGAAATCACGAGGTGTGGCGGTAAGACCGATCTTGGTTGCACCAACAAAGTGATCAACTGCCGCACGTGCTTCAGGAGAGTAAATACTACGATGCGCCTCGTCATGAATGATGAGGTCGAAGTATCCCGGGGAGAAATCGCGCGCTCCGTGAAGGGTGAGCGACTGAATGGTTGCAACAACGACATTTGAGCCGACGAGATTTTTTCTGTTTGATCCCCAGTAAGTACCCACAGACGAAACACCGCGAAGTAATCTCTCAAATGTGTTCTTTGTTTGAATTGCAAGTGATTTACGATCCACCAAAAAGAGGACGTTCTGTGCGTTATTGGAACGCAAAAAGCGCGAGATTATCAGTGAGGCCAACACTGTTTTGCCGGTCCCCGTGGCCATCTCTAAAAGAAAAGCATGCTTGCCTCCGTCAAAGTTTTCAGAAATTGAGTTCCATGCATCAATTTGATATGGGCGAAGCGTAACGTTGTCTGTGACGTCGCTAAAATAATTCTCTGTGACCGGATCTTCGCTAAACTTCTTTGCGAGATTCATTGCGCGCGAGCTCTGGCGACGCATTAGGTCTTCTTGCGAAAAAAATGCCGGTACAACAGTGGCATCGCCTCCGCCGTCTAGATCCCATAGGTAAACCAGCTTATCGTTGGCGAGGTAAATGAACCGGACCTTTGGATACTGCGCTTGTATGTAATCAAACGCTTGTTTCTTTGCGCTATATGGATCTATGTCAGGTCGCTTCGCCTCAATGAGAGCGATAGCGTGCCCCGAAGTATCCTTGAGTACGTAGTCAGCTCTGCCGGCGTCTCCGTGATCTTCGAAAATACACTGAGAGGAGTTTTCAATGTCCCATCCGGCCTCCCGGAGCTTCTTATCGATAATGATTCGTGAATATGCTTCGTTCATAAAATTTATTTTGTCTTGGTCTTAGCCATAAACCTCTCAAACTCAGTACGATCAATCCGGTATTCCTTGCCGATCTTGTGAGCGACTAGCCGGCCGGCTTTGATGTACCGGTAAATGGTCATCACGTTGACCGACAGGAGCTCGGCCAGTTCCGTTGGCGTGTAGTATGCTTGCGGTTCTTTTTTCATGGCTTTTGTGTCTATAAATCATACTTTACTTTTGTTGACATTACAATACCGACGCGAGTAGAATGAAGCTCAAGATGAGCATTTCAGATTTAATAACTTGGATCAAAAATTTCCTAAAAAAGGAAGATAAAACCGCACTTCAACTTTACACCAAGGAGTATTTGGAGTACTTCGACCATTTGTTTAGTCGCGCAGCAAATGCGAACGGCTTTAATTATCTGTACACAATTTTACGCGTGGAAGGTATGACAAGCGGTCACTGGGACGCGTTTGTCGAAGCGGAAGATACGGCCATGGATTTTAGCAAACTTCTCCGGAAAATGGGAAAGAAAGAGGAAAAGAGGAAAATTAGGATGGCTCTGTTTTTATACTGCCATTCTACCGAAATGTCGGTGCCTTATGAAGTAATTGCGAACCTTTTACGTGTATCAATGGACCAACCTTACAAGATGTACCCGTTTGCTCACCTTATCAGGATGGAGAAAGCAAAAACTAGCTTATTTGCGAAGCGTCATTTGCCCTACCCAAAGCAAAAAATTAAACACATTAAGGAGTTAGCTGCCACTGCCGGCGAAGAAAAAATCGGTGAGATTTTTGACAGTTTCTTCCGCAACGATGTAAGGAATGCTTTCTATCATTCTGACTACACAATTACCGATGATGAGTTCAGAATAATTCAAGGTGGCGAGATCGGTAAAGAAGTAATTTCACTTGAAGATATATCGGAAATCCTTGCGCGATGTTTTGCCTTTTACTCTGCGTTTTTTATAACCTACAACCGGATTCGAAGGGGTCTAGCTGAAGGTCAGCGCTACCAGCGAATGCCTAATTACGAAGTACTTGAGCTACTGTCACGCAAGGATGAAGGACTAACGGGATTCAAGATCCATTTTCCAAATGGAGGCCATGCAATGTTTGAACGTAAAAAGTATGAAGGCACTACAGGTGTGAATTTTATGATTGAGGAGGAAGGCATAAGTTTGAATGTAGGCGAACTAAGTAGCTACCGAAACGCGACAGGTTGGTTCGTCGACGGAAAACCGTTTGTGCAGCTCGGTACAAGATACAATCGTGTAGGACACTGGTACCCAATTGTATTTCACAGAGATTCACAACCCCTGCAAACTAGAGCTCACCAAGCAACAACAGATAAAGTCGTGCAAGGTTGCTTGTTCTATATATACGCAACAGGTCATATGGCTATTGAGTTTGTAATTAAATCTGAAGCCGCTCTTTTTGATGGAGATACCTTGTCGTTGCCACTTTCGAGTAAAAAGAAAAGGATAACTGTACATAAGGTTGCAGAAACTCCAAGCGGTAAATTTGTTTATGATGCCACTTTTCATTTAGACAAAGACGACCCAGCAACGGTACGCGCAGCTCTGGATGAAATAGAGAAATTGATTGCAGGATTCAAATTAAAAGACGGCAAACTTCGTTGGCGATTGAAATACCAACTGTACAGTAGTCCTAGTGATAATGATGTTGAACCTAATGATGATGGTTCTTTCACTATCGTACTCAATATGGACGACCCTCGACACACAATGGTGACTTCAAACCTTTCGATGTTTCCAAAATCCGATTGGAAAATTAAGGAGGGGTGGATTTAATTATCATGGGAACTTCTACTATATTTTCAATTTTACCAAATGATTTTTTAATACAACTCGTGGCGATGACCGGAAAGTCCGTCGCGGGAATGTTTTGGCAAGCAGTGACAATGCTCTGGTCCGGTTACTGGCCGTGGATCATTCTCATCCTCGTCGTGATCGTCGTCTACGAATTGCTAACGTGGAATGGTAGGTGGCACTACAACTCGCGCAACGGGTTTTCGCCTGGGTTTAACCGCTTGGTGGGCAGCGGTGTGTTCGCGCTTTATTCAGCGATTTTCTATGCTTTCATTCACTTCGTTTTCGGAGATAATATCTATTTAGAACATGTCTGGCCTTACATGATCCACGCTTTGGCTTTCCCGTTAACGTGGCTGACATTAAGAAAAACCGGCTTTTGGGTTTATTAGAATTCTCTAATAACTAGACATAACTATAAAGAAAAGGATCTAAATAAATATATATGGATTCAATACTTAAAAACATAAATGATCCGGGACTTCATGCGCTTGTTGGCTGTATTACCATGAATATGGGTAAGGAAAAAATAGCCGAGCGTTTTAAGGAGATTCAGAGCCAATACCCACAATACGATAAAACGTTTTTGTGGCTTTTGGCCTACTCGCAGGAACATTCACCTGACACTCAACGATATATTGAGGCGAATTATAAAAAATTCCATCAATGCTTGGATTCAGGATTTCCCAAAAAACTATCGGCTATAAATAGGTTTGAGTCGCATATGTGGGAGATGATATTGTGTGACACTCTCTCTGCTTCTGGGAAGTTAATACCCAAGTCGGCCGCTGGTGCGGATTTGATTCTCGAAACACCAAAAGGGCAACTTATCCAGATTGAAGCGATTGCACCAGATGAAGCTGAGGATGAGGGTCTTCGTGCTGAAAGGCCAGATTATTCTAAAGGCAACATGTTTTCCTCTGGTGGAAATATAGAAGATATGGAGAATCCAATACTGCTGAGATGCACTCATGCCTTTGATCAAAAAGCCAACAAGGCGTACAAGAAAGACCAACCATTTATTATTGCAATAAACACGAGCAAGGTTGTGGGTATAGTATCTCTCGATGATTTCATAATCAGACGTGTCCTGCTTGGTTTAGGATGCGTGACAATTACGCGCAAACCTGACGGGTCTCATCAAACGGGCTTACAGCAAAAAAATGATCTGAAGAAACCAAACGGGGGCATTTTTCCGGTTGCTCGTTTCAGAGATCCAAATTACAAGCACGTTAGCGGCGTTATCTATACATCCCAAAGCTCAATAGGACTGATTCCGGGTGGGTGGGGATGGTCTAATAGCGGTATTTTCTATGTTCCAAATCCAATGGCAACGCATAAGGTTGATGTTGATTTTAACTTCTTTAAAACGATTATTTGTGACGAGGTAGCTTATCGTGAAATTCCTGCAAAAAGGGATTTTGTAACGAGCTTCTAAATAGGAAAAAATTAGTCGATATGTTTCTAACGGCCGGCGCCGCTCGTTAATACTTCTCCTACTTCATGCCCACTATGTGACCTACACGGCCACTAATTCCTTACTGGAATTGCCTAAATTAGCGCCTTTGATCAGTTCGTATGCTTCAAAAACATAGCTCTCTAGTTGGTTCCAATTCTCAGGCAGTATGTCCACTAAAAACAGAAAGACTTCGCTATTTGCGGAGTCTTTCTGTTTTCATTTAGTAAGCATGATCGGAGTTGAACAAGGAAAGGGGTCGGGAAAACGTGAGTTTTCCCGTGGCGGAACACATAAACCGAGGGGTTTGTGAGCGCAAACCGCACAGGCGGTCATCCTCGTCTCCGCTAAGCTAGGTATTATTCTTTATTTTCCGCTATTTAAAGATTACAAAATCATTAAGTACTAGAATATCAATATCACTCCTTACAAAGGTTGAATATGCGTCATTGGGGGTATTCACAATAGGCTCTCCTTTTAAATTAAAGGAGGTGTTTAAAAGCATCGGAATATCGGTTGTGTTATAAAACCGTTCAATTAATTTATAAAATCTTGGTGACTCTTCTTTGAAAACCATTTGAGGACGGGCCGTACCATCTACATGAGTGATAGCAGGAATGAGTTCCTTTTTATTATTGCGTACGTTAGTGACATACAACATAAATCGCGCAGGAAAATTAGTTTGTCCATTCGGTAAATCGAAGAACGCGTGTGCTTTATCTGCTAGTACCGATGGTGCAAACGGACGATAAGGCTCACGGAACTTTATTTTAGTATTAATAATGTCTTTCATATCAGCGCGTCGTGGATCGGCTAAAATGGAACGATTTCCAAGGGATCTTGGTCCCCATTCAAATTTTCCATGAAACCAGCCAACCACCTTACCCATTACTAAATTTTGAGAAATAACATCTATCAACTTGTCTTCGTCTTCAAAATAACGATATTGGATATTCTTTTCGTCTAAAAATTTTTTTATTTCTCTATTACTATATTCTGCACCATAATACGCGTGATTCATTACATAGTTACGTGGTGTATCAAATACTTGATGCTCAATAAGCAGTGCGGCACCTAATGCGGCGCCCGCATCTCCTGCTGCGGGTTGTATAAATATGTTTTTAAATGGTGCGTGTTTTTTTATTTTCCAATTAGCTGCTGAATTTAAACCAACGCCTCCCGCGATACACAAGTTCTCACACCCAGTAACGTCGTAAGTCTCCTTTGCTAAGTGGACGAGGGCCTCCTCTAAAACCACCTGAATTGAGGCTGCAATATCTGCATAATGCTCCTGCTCAAGTGCTAACGTATTATATTCACCATTTTTTGGTTTTTCTCCAAAATAATGTGGCCACCCCGTTTCGCGGGTAAAAAATTTTGATTCCGAACTTCTCGGCTTCCCAAACAAACGCACAAACTTTCCTGAATATGTATTCGAAAGAGACTTGTGAAAACTAAAATATGAAAGGTCTAACTCATACGAACCATCTTTAAAAAAGGTGATGAGTTCTTTTACTTTATTCACATATTTCGGTTTCCCATAAGAAGCCATGCCCATAACCTTATACTCTCCTTCGTTCACCTCAAAACCAAGAAAAGTGGTGAATGCTGAATATAACAAGCCAAGAGAATGGGGGAAATTGATTTCTTTGATAATTTTTATTTTGTTTCCATCACCAATGCCAATTGTAGTAACCGCCCATTCCCCTACTCCATCTACAGTAAGGATGGCGGCTTTTTTATATGGTGAGCAGAAAAATGCGGAAGCAGCATGAGAAAGATGGTGCTCGGAAAAAAGAATATTATCTGCATCGACGTCTAATTCTTTGCTAATAAGGAGTCTTATCCAAAGAGTATCAAGAAAAGAGTGTTTCATAGATTCTACGAACACGCCCGGAGCTCTTGGAAAGGTTAATAAATTTGTTTTTAAAATTCTCTCGAATTTAAGAAATGGTTTTTCATAAAATACTATATAGTCGAGGTCTTTTATATTTATCTTGCCCTCTTGTAACACAAACTTTATTGCGTGAGCAGGAAAACCAGAATCGTGTTTTTTGCCAGAAAAACGCTCTTCTTCGGCCATCGCTATAGGAAGGCCATCCACAAGAAGCGCTGCTGCTGAATCGTGGTAATAAAATGATAATCCTAATATTTTCATCTTGAAGTCTGCTATTCAGTTTTAAAATCAGAAAAAACATTTAGCGTTTTCTCCTTCAAAACCCACTTCGAGTCTCGTTTGTGGGGAAAAAATTGTTTATACATAAAAGCTCTAAATAGCACGACGAATAGCGGAAAAATAGTAAAATAAAAAAAACCAAGTATCATGATGGTTATGATGTTGCCCACATGATACGTAATTCTTTTAAATTTGTACAAAATTTTTTTGACCACTTGTAGTATTTCCTTGTACTAAGATGCTTAAAAAATAGTATAAATAAGTGGCCCAAGAGGAGAACTCTGAGCGAAAATCATCAGAAAGAAGAAAATACTCAAAACAATGAGCATTGGTATTATCCACCACATTCGATTCCGCCAAAAAAAAGAGAGTAGGCTTTTCAAAATAGAAAATCGCACGCTTAATGAAATCAATGTCTTCTTTATGCTATTCATTGCCTTGAGTATTCATGATAGTAGTAAAACTAGGTAAAAGGAAATTAATATTATTATGAAAATATTCCGTAAGAGTATTGGCTACTACCTCATTGCCAAATGAATTAAGATGAGTGTCGCGTGGTTGAAAAACAGCGATTTCTTTATTTTTTTCTCTTAAAGGAGTGAGGGGATCTAAAAACCTTATTCCATTTTTTTCAAAAACCTCTTTAAGTAGTTTTTGTGGCAAATGTATATCAAGAGTGGTCGCAGAAAGGCCAGCATGCTTAGTTACCACCTGAAACAAGCTGTTATTAACCTGAAGTTCATCGGGAATAATTACAACAAGAAATCTTGCGTTAATAGATTCAGCAGTTTTTTTAACATCCAAGATTCTTTGAATAACTTTATTAAAGTCATTATACGCCCCAAGATTGGCGCCATACACATTAAGACGTCCGGACTCTATTTCCAAAAATTTCTTATTATCGAAACTTGGTAGGAAGGGGTCATATTTTGAATCAATGGCATAATCGAACGCTCCATATATATTTGCAACTGCTTGTGATTTTTTATATTCGCTACTTGCTAAATATTCTCGCATTTTTACACTGTTTATAAGAACCGACAAAAAGGTGCTTTTATAAAAAATAGACGGGTACTTACTAGTGCTTATTGTGTTATTTTGTACATCTCTAAGATTTGAACTGTCGTCGGTAAAATCATTACCAACAAAAAAACTCAAAATAACAAGATTGGGTTTATACAAAACACCTTCAACATCCATAGCTTTCTTATAAATAGCGGGACCCACACAAGAGATGCCGAGGTTAATTCCTTGAATCTTGAGATTGTATTTAGAAGATAGAAAATCTTTGAGATTGTCATCAAATTTTTTAAAAAAGTTTAATTTGTAAGGAACAACTCCAACCGCAAAAGAATCGCCAAGTAACAAAGTACGATATGTATTATTTGGCTTTGCATATGACGACTCTTCGCTCACAAAACCATGAGAATTGACAATAAAATTCCTAAAACGGGATCCCGGTTTTAAAGAGCATGGCGTGCTTTTTTGAAGAGACACCCAGTCAACAATTTTATCAAAATCGATTTTTTCATGAGGATTGTATGCGAGAATTTTTAAAGAACGATCATTGTCTACAAGTATTCGAGTGCCCACCTCTAAAAGAATGACGGTGATAATTGTTGAAATAAAAAATTTAATTATTATTTTCATGTCTGCATTTTCCAAAAAATGTTCTTTTGTAGAGTATAACAGAATAATTCAATTGCTGTAATTTCATCCAGTTTTATTGACTTTCTTACTTAATTCTTGCATAGTATCTGTTACAGTTCATTTACAATTGATTCTTATTTATTCATCTATGAATCCCTTGGCGGAATGCCGGATTCTCATACTACAGCGGAATGCTGTAAGGAGGTGTTATGATATGGCTCACCGAATCGCAAATTGCAGAATTTGTAAAACACTATCCCCCACTTGAAGCGCTTTTGGTTTTAGACGACCATCGAGCACTGAAAGAAGAGGTACCGAGACTCGTTGCAATACGAATTGCTCGCATTGATGAAACACTCCTCTATTTTCATGGGAGTCATATCGACGGCGAACGAAGTTATCTTTCTCAAAAAGGAGACGCTCTCGCAGGAAAAAGACTCGAGCGAATCTTCGTCTATGGAGCGGATAATAAAATTATCGGTTCTACCTCAGGCAAGGAACGGGGAAGCGACGGAAAATCGTTTGTTCGCGTAAAAGATATTATTGGAAAAGATCCCAATCTTGTGCGCTACATTATCGTGCTTTCTCGAACTGCCTGGTATGCGCATGACAAGTCACATGTAGGATTCGAGCGCTTCGGCAAACTCGAATCCGTTGAAAAAGAGGTGGTCATCTACCGAACACCGAGCAAAATGAAAGGTGGTATAGCACGTATTATAGAAAGAGCACGACTTGATGAAAATGTAATTCTTTCTACGCATGACCTCACTGAAGGACTCGTCCGAGACGAACAAGAATTCAAAGAAGTAAGCGAAACACTCAATATACTCGCGAAACGCTTTGTTGATGGGGTGTACAACAAGGGGCTTCGCTCACGCATAGACAAATCCAAAAGCAAGGGCATGTCAGGAATGTTTGGAAGCGTAAAGATGCTTTCTTACACGATGGCAGGACGCGTGATGCTCACTCTCTCACGAGGAGATATACAAATCACCTTCATCGCAGCAGAAGATGGCGACCCAAGA
>Ga0172379_10001404_pt1 | contig 47887 bp, 29 predicted proteins | sample GrowelOW334metaG_FD_119756 | JGI IMG/M metagenome (GOLD analysis project Ga0172379, IMG submission 119756) | Groundwater microbial communities from an aquifer near a municipal landfill in Southern Ontario, Canada - Groundwater well OW334 metaG | ecosystem: Environmental > Aquatic > Deep...
ATCAAAGACATATCCCTATTTGGCTTATCTGCCAAATGGCTATAAAGAATCTATAGGAAAAGAGTGGCCTTTAATAATTTACCTTCACGGTAGTTCTTGTAAAGGCAGCAATCTTGACCGATTGAAAAAATATGGACCCCCATTCTACCTGGATCGTGGCATGCAGGTGGATGCCATTGTTATTTCACCTCAATGCCCTTCGAACCGGAACTGGGTTTATGGCGACTGGTTCGAATCGTTTTATTCAGAAATACTGGCAAAATACCACGTTGATCCATCCCGAGTATACTTGACAGGAATGAGTTTGGGTGGTTTTGGAACCTGGAACCTAGCCTCCAGGTATCCACAATATTTTGCAGCCATCATGCCTTTGTGCGGGGGTGGCAGACCAGGTATGGCTGAGGCCATCAAAGATTTGCCTACCTGGGTTTTCCATGGTGAAAAAGACAGAAGGGTGAGATTGAACAGGTCGGAGGAGATGGTAGAAGCCATGCAGGAGATTGGATCAAGGCCTAAATTCTCTGTATTGAAAGGAGAGGGGCACGATATCCACCATGTCTACTCCGAACAAAATGTTTATGAATGGCTGCTGGCACAGCATAAAAGCGTTTATGAAAAGCTGGTTAGCCTGAATTTTTGGTCGCCGAAAACCGATTCTGTAATTTCTCAAAAGAGAGAAGAGCTTATCAAAGAGGTTCAAAAATCCAGTATTGCTGAAAAATTTATTCTCAAAAGTCAGGCACGGCCTCCAACCCCAACTGAAACTGTTAAATCATTTCTCTTAAACTTCTTCAAGCCGAAGCCATTTGAGCAGTCCTCTTTAAAGTAGTGACTAAAGTGACTAGAGGGAACTAAAGTGACTAGAGTACTTTGATACTCTGGTCATTTTTGTTTGGAGTCCTAACTTTATTAACTTTAGTCACTTTAGTTCACTCTAGTCACTTTCATCCAAAATAGTCATGACACGAACCTACAACTGGGGCATTCTTGCTCCCGGAAACATTGCCTCAAAATTTGTTGCGGAACTGCAGGGAATTCAATCCGCAAAAGTATTGGCTGTCGGATCGAGAGATTTGATCCGAGCAAAGGAATTTGCAGCTACCTGGCAAATTGAACGATGTTATGGTTCTTATGAAGAGCTTGTCGCGGATCCTGATATTGATATTGTATACATTGCTTCACCCCATGCCTTTCATGCAACTCACACCAAATTGTGCCTGAAACACAAAAAAGCCGTCCTTTGTGAGAAAGCCTTTGCGCTCAATTTGTCCGATGTATCAGAAATGATTGAGACCGCCAGACAGGAAAGGGTATTCCTGATGGAAGCCTTTATGACACCTCACCAACCCTCCTACCGTGAAGCCCGTAAAATCCTCGATTCTGGTCTGATGGGGGAGATAAAGCACCTGAATGGCTGGTTCGGTTTCAACAAATCACCCTATGATTCGAATGGAAGGCTTTTCAATCCGGCACTCGGTGGGGGTGCAATGCTGGATATTGGTTTGTATCCACTTTTTGATGCCTTGTGGTTCCTTGGTCAACCATTAAAAGTCGAAGCCTTCTCTGATCTCACACCCCAAAAGATTGATCAGTCGGTTTCTGTTTCCATGCAGTTTGACGGCGGAAAAACTGCAGCGCTTTTCGCCTCTTTTCTGGCTGCAGTTGGTGTGGGCACGGATATTTTTTGTGAAAAGGGGGCGCTTCGGTTGAGAAGGTCCAGCGCGCTCAATCAGTCTCTGGAAATTCTCCTTCCGGGTGAAGATATACGAACTTTACAATGGAATGAAACTTCCTGCGGATTGAAGTTGGAAGCCATGGAAGTTATGAACTGTTTGAATGAAAATAGGCTGGAGAGCACTATTATGAGTCACCAAAACTCAATTCAGTTGTCAGAAAACCTCGACCTCGTCCTAAAAAAGGCAGGTATTAATTATTTTTTATAATTAGTTTTTAACAGTTTGCGGTGAAAAATTCACTTTTTTCCAGAAAACAGTGAATTGATGAAATATTGTAATTATAACTGATTAAAAAATGTAAATAAAAGTTTTACATTTGTGCTGCAATTAACATCTATTAACTAATTATTTAACGTCACATGTCTAAAAAAATCATTAGAATTTTTCTGATGTGCCTTTTTGTGCTGTTCGTAAACAGTGTGATGGCGCAAAACGCGATTACCGGTACGGTAACTGATGATACCGGGTCCCCGCTGCCCGGTGCAAGTGTTGTTGTGAAAGGTACAACACATGGTGTCATAACAGACGTCAATGGAAAATACAACCTTTCGGTCCCTGCCAACGCCAGATTGGTAGTCTCATTCGTTGGGATGACAAACTCGGAAGTGGCTGTTGGGGCAAATAAAACCATCAACATTCAACTTAAAACCTCCACTGTGGGTGTTGAAGAAGTTGTTGTTACGGCGATGGGTATTACCAGGGCAAAAAAATCGCTGGCTTATTCCGTCAGTGCTGTAAAATCCGATGATCTTGTCAAAGGTGGAAATGCCAACGTGCTGAAATCATTGGATGGTAAAGTAAGTGGTGTGAACCTGGTGAGCTTAAGTAGTGATCCTACTTCGTCCGTCCTGGTGAACATCCGCGGTACTACCGCAATGCCCTCTGTTGGCGATGGTAACGTCTCTCTTAAAGGACAGCCTTTGTATGTTATTGATGGTATTCCCGTTGGTAATCAAGGTGTATCCGCGATTAACGGTGTCGACTTTGGTAACATCCTGTCTCAACTGAGTCCTGAAGACATTGAAACTGTTACCGTTCTTAAAGGTGGTAGTGCAGGCGCATTGTATGGTTCTGCCGGTGGTAATGGTGTAATCATGATCACCACAAAATCCGGAAAAGGTGGTAAAAAGGGACTAGGTGTCTCTTTCACTACAGCTGTGACAGTTGATTCTCCATACATGATGTTGGAGCAACAACAACTTTATGGACAAGGCGGTCGTGGAGATGATTGGGCTTGGGATACGACTGACCAGTGGGGTCCAAGATTGGATGGCTCTCGTACCGAAAATTTTTGGAACGTGAAGACTCAGGCATTTGAAACAAAGCCCATGTATGCGGCCAATGAAAACAGGCTTGATGCATATCTTCAAAATGGTAGTACAGTTACCTCCAATGTGAATGTTAATGGTAATTATGAGAAGGGTTCGTTTCGTTTTTCGTTAGGAAAAATGGAGAACAATGGTGTGATGCCAAATACAAAAACTAATCAGTGGTCGGCTACCATGGCTTCGGAATATAAATTGAACGATAAGATAAAAATATCAGCTAATGCGAATTATACCCGTACACATTCACCTAACAAGGCCAATGTTGCTGGTGGCTCTGGTATTCTTAACGGTCTTATGTATAATATGCCCTCAAACATGCAGCCTCTCTCTGACATGAAGGATTATTGGTTAACAGGTTTTAATGGTGTTTTAGAGAATGGTATGATTATGCAGCCTGGGGGTGTTAATGTCAAAGCCGCGAATCCCTGGTGGGTGACCTACGAAAGAATTAACATCTTCTCCCGTAACAATTTCTTTGGAAAATTGCAAATGGACTGGAAATTTAATGACCAGTTTGCTCTTTTACTCCGTTCAGGGATGGATAATATTCAGGAAAATTATGAATATCGCCAATCCTTTGGTACAACAAACCTGGCAAACAGACCAGCCTCCGGGGATGGTGCATTTATGGTTAACGAATCGAACAGTTTATCCATTAACTCTGACGCTATCCTGACCTATAACAAAACAGTTAATAAATTTGATATCTCTGTATCTGGTGGTGTAAACTATGCCTACGGAACTTCTAACGGTTATTATGTAAGCGCCGGGGCACTTTCTGTCCCTGGATTGTTTACCATTGCCAATGTTTTCCCCGGAAGGTTGACTGCAAATTATGGATGGGGAACAGGCCCATCGATAAGTGCTTATGGAACTGCCGATATTGGCTGGGACAAGCAGGTATTTGTTGGCGTTACCGGTCGTAACGACTGGATCGGAAACCTGAAAGAAGAAAAAATTAATTATTTCTATCCTTCTGTTTCACTCTCATGGGTTGCTTCAGAAACCTTTAAGTTACCCGAAGCATTTAACCTGGTAAAGGCTCGTTTAGGCTTGGCCAACGTTGGTAATGGTTTGGTTAAACAAAGATCTGTAGATACTTATACATTTGAGTCACCAGACTGGTCAGGGAGTGTAAAAACTGCGAATATAAATGCTTCATTGGTTGATCCTAATATTAAACCTATGACATCGGTGACCAAGGAAATTGGTTTGGATGTTTGGATGTTGAATAAAAAGTTAGCCTTCGATTTCACCTATTTCATCAAAGACCAGAACAATCAGCTTGGTGGAATTCCATTGGTTCAAGGGACTGGTTTTACCAATATGACAACAAACGTGGGTGATGTCCGCAACAAAGGTTATGAGTGGGGTCTTACGGTAAGTCCTGTCCGCACAAAAGACTGGAACTGGGATATTACCGGAAACTTTACCCATTATAAAGCTACAATTATCAGATTATCTGAAAAATTTGCTCCGGCAGGCTATATATTTGGTAACTATGATGGAAAGGCGAAAGTGAAGATTGCCGAAGGCGAGGAAATCGGAAATATATATGAAGAAAATCCAAGCTTGAAAGTGAAAGAAGGTATATATAAGGGACAATATCTGCTGAGCAATAAAGGAAAAATTCAGAGGTCAGCCGATGAGAAAGATCGCGAACAGATCGCAAACTTTAATCCTGATTATATTATTGGTATCAACACAACCATCCGCTACAAAAGCTTTTCTCTGAATCTCGTTGGTAGTTTGCGCAAAGGCGGTAAATATGTTTCAGTAAACAGGCAATATCAGGACTCCAACGGCGCTTCCTTTGAATCAGTAAGTTCAGGTCCTGACAACCCAAGATGGAGCGGTGGTCGTGATGAAGCTACAGGCGGACATGCATGGCCTGCTATTGGCGCAAGTAAATATGCCTCAGTGAATGCTTACAATGATGGTAATCATTCAGATCTTCATGATGCTGGATATGCAAAGGGTGTTTTTGTCAATCCTAATTTGCCGGCTGGTACCATACCAACCGATGCTGATTACATTGTAAACGGCGCTGATCCAAACAATACCTATTACGATATTCCAACTGATGCTTTTGGAGATGTAATCTGGAATTTTACCTCAACGAGAGCCTTTGATGCTACGAACTTCAAATTAAGGGAAGTTTCTCTTTCTTACAATTTACCTAAATCTGCCACAAGCGCATTGCACGTTAACAATGTGAACGTGTCATTGATTGGAAGAAATGTATTTCAGTGGAATGCTTCAGGGCGTAATGAAGATCCTGAATCTGCATTCTCAGGAGTAGGTCAAAATCAGGGTATCCTGAGAGCAACTTTGCCTCCGGTAAGATCACTCGGATTTAAACTTTCTTTTGATTTTTAATTGACTCTCAATACATAAAAATAGAAATAATATGAAATCATATTTGACCAAAGTATTAGTGATTATTTTTCTTATAGGAGCTTTTTCCTGTAGCAAGGATGATTTACGTCAATACGATTTAAAACAGCAAAAGGATGCTGTTGAGTCGTTGAATGACCCATACTTATTATCCTCAATTATCAAGAAGACTACTTTGTTTTATCAGGATATGGGTTGGGCCAGTACTAAACTGCCAGGTGCGGTTCAATTTACAGAGCGTAATTTTCAGGGTGGGGATAATACCTACAGCGCATTTGCAGGTCCTCTGGATGATATGTACAGCGCCATGAATATCTTGAAATTTGTAGATGCTTCCATTAAATTGGCAGAAGGAAGAGGTTCAAAAGTACACGTCGGTATCTTTACTACCTTTAGGGTACTGCTGTTTTCGTTCATGACCGATATGTACGGTGATGTGTATTACAGTGAGGCTTTGAAAGGTCGCGAAGGAATCTTGTATCCTGTTTATGACAAACAATCGGATATCTACCCCGGACTCTTGAAAGAACTTGAAACTGCAAGTTCAAATATTGCATCCGCATCCGCATTGGATGTAATTAGTCCTACTTATGACCTCATGTTTGGAGGTAATAAAACTCAGTGGCTGAAATTTTGTAATTCATTGAGATTGCGTCTGTTGATGCATTCTTCAGCAAAATTGTCAGATAATGGTGCGAAAATTGCTGCTTTGGCTACTCAACCATTGTTAACAGAAGATGCCGACTTAAATGCCTCCATGGCATTTGTGGGAACGACTCAGCAAAACTCATGGGTCGGTGGACCACTTAACTGGTCTACCAATGGTGAATTTGAAAGAAGAAAACCATGCAAAACCTTAGCCGATCAATTAACATCGTTAAATGATCCACGTGCTACTGTTTGGTTTGCTCCTGTCGAAAAACCATGGACCAGTGATCCTGCTAATAATGGCGTTAAATTTGTTACAACCGATGCAAATGGATTTACCTATACGTCTACCTGGGAATATGTTGATATGACTAACCCTAAAATTGCAGAACAGGTTGCTGCCGGAAATATTCTGGACAAGGATAAAGCTTATGTCGGATTTATTGCCGGAATGAAAGGCGACTTCAAAAATGGTAATGGTCATTACGATGTGTCTGCCGGAGGTTTATATGGAAACTTCAAAGTTTCCGAATATTCTAAATTGTTCCGTCAAAATGCGCATGCATTGTTACGTGCACAGATTATGAACAAAGACGAGGTTCAGTTTATTCTTGCTGAGGCAGCAGTTAAAGGCATGATCTCGGGTAATGCAGATACCTACTACAGGAAGGGTATTACCTATTCAATGAAACGTTGGGGTGTAAAAGATGCTGATATTGCTACTTATTTAGCACAGCCTGCAATCGCTCTGCCAGGTGACAATGCCGGTAAACTGGCAAAAATTGCTACCCAGAAATGGACTGCACTCTTTACGGTTGCCAGTGAGGCGTATGTTGAATTGCGCAGGACTAAATTGCCAAATATTTTCAGCAATGGTTTATTGGTCAATTTCCCATTCCCCAATCGTTATCGTTATCCAGGTGGGGAGTCTGGTCAGAATAAAACTGCCTATGATAAGGGTGTATCTACTTTATCTCCAGCTGTCGACAATGAATTCTCAAAAATTTGGTTACTTCAGTAATAGGCGAATCAAGTTATAATCTACTAAAATATGAGGTGCCACCACATTAGTGGTGGCACTTTTTATGTCTCGTCAATTGAGTGGTTAACTAAAAAAGAAGAATTTTTTGAAACAGACTAAATATTGGTTTAATTATTTCTTCCAGGATTAATAATTCCATATTCCCATTAAAAAATCAAATTTGATCGAATGAAAATAATTAAAGATCATGTAGTTTTATTATGTCTGCTATTCGGAATTGCAATATTCACTAGTTGCAAGAAAGAAGAGAGTAAGACAATTGCAGTGGCAGTCCTTAGCACCGTAGATGCAACAAGTATCACAATAAATAGCGCTACTACAGGTGGAAACATTTCTAACAACGGTGGAGCTGAGGTTACTGCCTCGGGAGCGTGTTGGAGTACCTTGCATAACCCGACCGTATCAGGTTCGCATACATCCAATGGAGTAGGTTTGGGCGTTTATTCCAGCATTATCACCGGACTGGCGTCAGGAACCAGGTATTATGTCAGGGCTTATGCAACCAATAGCGTAGGTACAGCTTACGGGAATGAGGTTTCATTTACAACTGTAATTGAAAATGACGTTAAATTAGGGTCTAATGTTCATTATGTTGATGTGGCTGGCAGTGATGCTAATGATGGTTCCAGGGAGCATCCCTGGGCAACCCTTATGTATGGTGTGACAAAAGTAACCAATGGAGGGGATACTATTTTTTTTAATGCCGGAACTCATACTGTTTCAGCGGTTTGCAAACTACCTGTTGGCGTTAGTCTGCTTGGGACAGGAAATGCATCTGTCATTAACATAACCACAACTAACGACTGGGCATTTGGAATCCGACTAACATCAGATGTGGTTAACACCATTGGAAATCAAAGTATTTCACATTTAAGGTTTACGGGAAACTCCATTACTGCTTATGGTGCAATATTTATAGCAGGACGAGGCAACGTGAGCGTGCATGATTGTCAATTTGAGGATTTTGATGATTGCGCCATTACTTTCGATGGTCAGGTTGGTGGGGCATCTGGCAAACCATCAGCCTGGTGTAAATCAAACAAATTTTATAACAATACGATTACCAATTGTTGTAAGCGGCAGGTAGGGGATTGGATGACCGGGGCCCTGCAAATTGGTGCTCAAGAGGGAATGCATATCAACAATAATAAATTTACCGAAAATAAAAGAGGCGCTGGCAATAATGGTTATTGCATAAAGTATTACTCAAATGGCTATAACAAGGATTTGAAAATCTACGACAATACCTTGACAAAATCTCCTGCAATAGCGACATTGAATGACTGGAATTTTGCCATTGAATTGTGGAACTGGAGCGGTGGCATCGAAATTTACAACAACTTTATTTATGGTAGTATTGACCTCGACCATGTAGTGAAGGGGGAATATGCTTATGGGACCCGCATACATCATAATTCCTTTGGTTATGCTTCATTTCCACCTTCGTCGGGAAATGGAACAAATTTTAATGCCGGCATCTACATAGAGTTTTCATGCTCAGATGTCTTTATCTATAACAACGACTTTCACAATCTTGAATCCCCAATCCGGTTTTCACCCCGAACTAATGATATTTGCGAAAGAATTCAAATCAGTTACAATGTCTTTAATCAGATTGGCAATACCAATTCAGATAATGGCTGTAATCTGATGAACTTCGCCGGTTCTAAATATACGATCAACAATCTGGAATTCTTAAATAATACTGTTTATGCCGGCACGAAGAGGCCTGGATATGGAATTTACATGCCTGAGGGGGAAACATTTAACCATACTAAAATATGCAATAACATCTTTGTTGGCTTCCCGCTCTACCCAATTGAAATCAATGGAGACAAAAAGAATTATTTAACCATCGAACGGAATATCTTCTGGGGAAATGGGACGAATGATGCCCATGTTACCGGATCACCTGAAAATTATACTAAAACTGTAAATTATGCCAAGGATCCGCTTTTCGTAATCGAAGGTTCAAATTTCTATTTGAAAAGTACCTCTCCTGCCATTGATGCCGGGATAGATGTTGGACTAACCAAGGATTATTTGGGCCATGCGGTTCCTGATAAATTAAAAGTTGACATCGGGGCGTATGAATATATCACTACACCATAAAAAAGAAATGAAAAATTTAAGAGAAACCAGTGTCTGATATCAAATAAAAAAAAGGTTGCCCCAAAAGGCAGCCTTTTTTATTTGATAACTTTGTAAAAATTTTAAAGATGCACCTTTCCGACAGAGACTTTACCCCAGAATTGATCTTTCAGGCCACCCGCAGCAGTGGTCCGGGAGGACAGAATGTCAACAAGGTTAGCTCTAAAGTAGAACTGAGGTTCAATATTTGGAGTTCGGTCCTGCTTGATGGGCAGGAAAAGGAAATTATTGCTGGGAAACTTGCCAACAAGATCAACAAAGAGGGGGAACTTGTGCTTGCGGCCCAAACAGATCGTTCCCAACTAAAAAATAAAGAGAAAGTCATCAAAAAATTTTATCAATTGTTGGAAAAGGCCCTGATACCACCAAAAATCAGATACAAAACAAAACCCACAAAGGCTTCTGTAGAGAAAAGGCTTGAATCCAAACGTTCCCATTCAACAATTAAGGCCGGAAGAAAGGAGCCTGATTTGTAATTTTTTTTGTTATTTTGACCTCGCTTACTAACTTTATCTGATTTCGAAATCCTTCAGGTAATTGACCAAAATCAATTATTTAATCAGTTTTTTCAATACAATTGAATGGTTATTTGCAGATTGATTTATTAAATTCTTATATGAACAATTTTGGCCGGTCACTTTTGCTTTTGCTCCTGATCTCAGTCAACGCATTGGCTCAACCCTCCTTTCATGCAATACAAGCAGAATGATGTTACTCTGCCGGAAGGTAATTTTACCGCCAGCATTTATTCAGTCAATGCAAATATTCTCTTCAGCCCAACCGTAACTTTCAACAACTATTTGCAATACGACAACTTCTCCAATACCATCGGGATACAATCAAGATTTCAGTGGATCTTAAAGCCGGGGAAAGTCATCATTCTGGCCTGGACTACCAAGCTCTCGCAGCCGCTCGAACGGTATGTGATGGACGAAAGCGCATTGTGGTTTAAACTGAAGTACAATATTAGGTTTTAAAAGAAATGCGGCCTGGGCCGCATTTCTTTTAAAACCTAATATTGTACTTCGCTTATTCTGCTTGATTTTCCGCCAATTACAAAACTCATTAGCTTAACGGTTCCCGATACTTTGACAGGTTGTGTGTAGAGTTGGCTTTGCAAGGTTGGTTCCGTAGCATCCGTGGTAAACCGGATTTCAAGGCCTGGGAATTCTACATTCGCGTTAAGCATTCCATCTTTGATGATAGCGCCGGGCAGGGGTACCCTGAAATTGTAACCTCCGTTCAGCTGAGACAAACGTGGCAACTCTTTCAAGGCAAGGATATTGGCTATTTTATTCCAATCGCTTGTCAGTTGCTTCTCCCTTGCATCCCTGTTTTCGATGGTTTCCCATTTTCTTTTGGTCGACCAGGCGGTCTCAGAAAAGGCAATCAAACGTGGTAAATAGTAGTATTCGAGCATCGCCTCACCTTTGATGGTTTCACTCCAGATTTGTGCCTGAACGCCTAAGATATTTTTTCGGGCTTCCGGTTTTAGCCTGACTTTGCCACTGTACTCTTTATCCGTATCGATGGTCCTTCCCATGGCCGTTTTGGTCGTGGTCTTGAAAAGATCGAAGGGGGCAAATGCGTAAAATTGTTTGGTGTCCAAAAAACCTGCCCAGTAATTGCCGGGTTCAACCGGATCCTTGTCGTATGGAAAATCAAGATAGAAATTGGAGACATCGCACAAAACGACTTTGTATCCGGCATTGGCCAGTTTGTACCCAAGATCTTCGGCCCCTTCGGTGTTGTTCCATAAATAGGGCAGGAGTCCTTTCCCGACAAATTCAAAATTGGGCGTTGGTTTTCCGTTGGCATCCGAAATCAGGGCAGCCTCTTCCCATCCGCCGATATCCTTCACACCATTATCTTTCAGGATGGCTGAGATCCGGCGAAGACAGTACGCTTGCAAACTTTTATCATCCGGCTTGATTTCCGGATGTTCAGACAACAGTTTTTTTACCATTGGTGATCCATTCCAGGCTCCGGCGGCCACCTCATCTCCACCCGTGTGGAAGATTTCCATTGGAACGCCGGCCTGTTCATACATCTTCCTGATCCCTTTCACTGCCGTATCATAAAAATGATAAACAGATTCACTGCCAACACAAACCACATTGTCGTGGTATCCCTGCGCGGAGATGTATTTTGAAGTGTCCTCCGGATCAATGAGCCTGTATTCATTGGCTTCAGCCACTTTCCCCTCCTTCATCAGCCTTTGATACCTGAATTCCATCGATTTGATGGCAGACCTGACATGTGCCGGGAAATTGATCACAGGAATGACGGTAATGTGCCTTTCTTTGGCGAATTTCAGCATTTCCACAAACTCATCAGAGGTATAATAGCCACTGCCGTAACTATCCTTTGCATCAGCAAACGGACCGCTGCCATAGGAGGGATGAAGGCTGGGATCACTTAAATTTCCATGTAACCTGCGACTGCCAATTTGTGTCAGTTCGGGCAACCCCGGTATCTCAACCCGCCACCCTTCATCCTCCATGAAATAAAACAGAAAATGGTTCAGTTTGTAAAATGCCATGATATCCAGCATTTTAAGCATCGTCTCTTTGGTTTGAAAACTACGCGACATGTCGAACTGCAATCCCCGGTAGGGAAATCTGGGTTCGTCGGTTATCAGCAGACTGGCAGTTTGAAGTGTACTCTTTTTGTTTTGAAAAGCGCTGGCAGGAAGTGATGCCAGAAAACTTTGGATGGCATAAAACACCCCTGCAGCATCCTTACCTACCATTTTGATGCCGTTTTTTGGATCAATTGTGAGTTGATACGACTCACTTTTGACAGTTCGCCCTGATTCTAATTGCATAGAAAATGCGGGTTGATGATCTGGCGTACCCTTAACAATGGTAAAATCTTCACCTGTCAACCCTTTCAACCTTTTGATAAGGTAGCCCGCTTCAGAATCAAGACCCTCGCCATAAAAAATTTGCCACTTTTTATCAATAAAAACCGGCTCTTTACCACTTTTGAAGGAATGAGGAGTTGGAATGACATTATTTTCCAGATTTTCATTGAGTAAGTTAAGTTTCAAATTGGCAGCGTATCTGCTTTCAGGTGTTGGGACCATCGATTCATCTTCAGGCTTTCGCATTAATTGTTCCGGTCTAGTAAAATCTCCTATGATCTGTTTTCCAACCGGAACAATGCCGGATTCTTTATCATTGGCGTCATAAAATACGAAATACATTCCCATGGCCGCATCGGTCTTTTTGATCATGAAACCAGTGCCGCAGTAATTTATTCGGATGGAATCGCCTGGAAGCAACCGAAAATTTTTGGAAGGTATCAGTTTGAACCAGTCGCCATTGATATGGACAACTTTTGCCACCCTTACTGAATCTTCGATAATGGGAGTTGGCGGCAATTGGGAAAAAAACATCGCCCAGCCTCTGTTTTCCAGCGTCATTTTGCTCTGGTTGTATATGGTAAATGCAGCCAGCGCCTGCGTTTTACCCTGGTACATGTTTGTTACAACTTCCCATTTGACCTTCAGTTCTGAAGAGATGGGAAGGGATTTATTCTGCTTTTCCGTGCAACCGAAGAAGAGACAGATAAAGACAAAAAGTAGTGCCGAATGGAATAATTTCGTCATTGTTGAGTTATTAAATAGTTGTAGTATAATGTTTTATCCTGTCAAGAATTGAACTGATCAATTTTTGATTGCCGTGGTAAAAAACAGAATTGGATGATTAACTTTATCCTGAATTCAAATCCAATTTTCTTTTTAAAATTAACGATTCCATTTTTAAAAACTACAACTATGACTGAAACAAAACGATTGATCTCCCTGGATGTCATGAGGGGATTGACGGTCGCTGCCATGATAGTGGTCAACTATCCCGGTAGCGAGCTTTTTTCGTATGCACCACTAAACCATTCCAAGTGGAATGGACTCTCACCAACCGATCTGATTGCACCAATCTTCCTTTTCGTAGTTGGCGTCTCAATTGCATTCGCCTACACCAAAAGGCTTGAAATGGGTGCTTCTAAGACCGACATGTACAAGAAAATTGTCGTCAGGTCGATAAAAATTTATCTGGTAGGTCTCATTCTCAACCTGTTGCCTGATTTTAATTTTGCCGATCTGAGATATACTGGTACGCTACCGCGGATTGCCCTTGTATTTCTATTTTGTGCCATTCTGTTTTTAAATACCAACTGGAAGAAGCAGGCATGGATTGGCTTTTTTATTTTGCTTGCCTATTGGCTGGCGATGCTTTTTATTCCAACACCGGGTTATGACAAACCTATGCTGGAGCCCGGAATGAACCTGGCTGCCTGGATTGACACAAAATTTCTTCCTGGTACCATGTGGCAAAAAACCTGGGATCCGGAGGGAATACTCAGCACTTTTCCATCTTTTGTTTCAGGGATTTCCGGAATGGTGGTGGGACGCCTTTTGCTAGGGAAACTGGAAAAGAAGGACAAAGTAATTTACCTGATGATTGGTGGTTTTGTCTCAATTATTCTGGGATATCTCTGGAACCTGCATTTCCCATGTAACGAAAATATCTGGAGTAGCTCTTTCGTGCTGATAACCTCTGGTGTTGCTGCACTATTTCTTGGATCTTTATTTTATATAATTGATATACTTGGAATTACACGCTTTACGGAAGGTGGTTTGATATTTGGGGCCAATGCTATTACTGTCTATTTTCTCGCTGATATCTGGGCACTTTTCTTTTACGAACTTAAAATGGGAGGTGCATCTTTGAACGAACATTTTGTGACTTTCTTTTCCGGGTATGGACCTTCCCCCCAGTTTTGGAGCATGATTTATGCCGTCTTGTTTGTCATGGTCAATTTCATTCCAGCCCTCGTGCTTTACAGGAAAAGGATTTTTATCAAGCTTTAATTTTCATAAATTTTGGAATGTGAAGCATATAAATCGAATCATGATTCACATTCCTTTTTTTATTGCCTATAGCCGTTTTTATGACAACTTTTTGAAAAGTTGTTTGTTGTAAAAGAAACATAATTGGATTTTGAGTGAATATTGATATCTATACTTTTGGCATTGTTCTTGGGATATTCTATGCCATTCAGTTTGTAATTTTTCTGATTGAATTTTATTATAACAGAAGTTACAAAGGGATCGGATGGTGGCTGATTTATGCAGCGACCTCTTTATTTGGGTTTCTTTGTTTAATAGCCAGGCAAATAAAGTCGATCGAGCACCTTGCTATTTTTGGGCAGAATGTTGCATTCATCACGGCTTCGTTTCTTCTCTACATTGGTCTCATGCGATTCCTTGGCAAAAGGGAAAAGATGAATCTGATAATAATCATATTCATCTTTTTTCTAATCCCCTTTACCTATTTTCTGTTTCTTAAGGATAATATCCAGGTTAGGACGATCGTAATCTGGTCTGCCGTAACATTAATAGCTGTTCTGTCAGCCTATGACCTTCAAAAATACAAGACCAAATCACTGGAGATTGCCTGTAATATTAGCATTACGGTCTTTGCCTTCCACGCATTGTTTTCAGGATCAAAGGTGTTGTTACTTTTAAGTGGAAATGTGATTAAAACATTTGATTCGCAGGTATTTATAAATTCTTCCTCATATATTGAGCTCTTGATTGTTTCCTTGCTCTGGACTTATACACTGATCTTATTTATCAATCATCGGTTGACCTCGGACATGAAACTTGCCAAAGATCATTTTGAAGTGATTTTTAATACCACTCCGGATACCATTTTAATAACGGGACTAGCGGATGGGCTCATCACCTCTGTTAACGATAAATTTGAGGAAGTAACCGGGTACAGTGCAGAAGAGGCGTTGGGGAAAACTGTTTTTGACCTGAACCTTTGGGAAGAACCGGAAGAGCGGAAAGTTTTTGCCAAGCTTGTTCAAAAGAATGGTTATTGTTCTGATTTCGAGTATAAATGTAGAATTAGAAATCAAAATATTTTGACAGGTTTGATCTCCAGCCGAACCATCATTCTGAACAATGAACCGTATATCATCAGCGTGGTCCGGGATATTACCGAGAGAAAGAAAAGGGAAGAGGAGATTGTGTTGCAGAATGCGCAATTGCAAATACTTAATAATGAAAAGGATAAATTCTTCTCAATCATTGCACATGATCTAAAAAATCCGTTTAACGCCTTTCTTGGTTTGACGGAGGTCATGGCGGATGAAATACCCAACCTGCCGCTAAGTGAAGTAATACTGCTCGCAGGCAAAATGAGGGATTCAGCGAGAAATTTAAACGGACTTCTGGAAAATCTCCTGTCATGGTCGATGATCAAACGCGGGATGACCAGTTTTCATCCGGAAATTATAGCCCTGCTTCCCGAAATTAATGAGAGCATTCTAACCTACCATGATCCCGCGAACAAGAAACAAATAGGCATTGGACTTCAGGTAACATCAGAAATGATGGTTTACGCCGATAAAAATATGTTGCGGTCAATGATCAGGAATCTCGTATCAAATGCAATAAAATTTACGCCGGAAGGTGGATCTGTGATCATTTCTGCGAGTGTTCTGCCTGACAATTCTACTCAAATTTCCATCAAGGATACAGGTATTGGAATTACCCAAGAGATGCAGAAGTTACTTTTCCAATTGGATTCAACCACCTCAAGAAGCGGCACCAATGGTGAGTTGAGTTGTGGTTTGGGATTGCATTTGTGCCAGGAATACGTATCCACTCACAATGGCAAAATATGGGTTGAAAGTCTTAATGGAGAAGGAAGTACATTTTTTGTCACATTGCCTTCTGTTGAACAGGTTTAGCCTGATTCGGTTCTGATATCTTTGCGTCTTATTTTGCGTTCTTTGCGTGAACTTTTTTATTATTTCTCAATCTCACAAAGTTCTCAATAACGGCTCTTTTAAAATCGGTCTCTTTCATTTTCAGGTAACCACCAACTGCCTTGTAAATGGATTGAACCGGCAGGTCTGAATCATCTGTTTCACAAAAAATGGATGATATTGGTATATGATTTATAGCATGGCAAATCCTGGAATTGGGATTGAGAATCATTGTCCCAACTGAAAAGTAAAATCCCCTTTTTACCAAATTCGCTGTCAATTGGTCACTACCATTGTATCCGTGCAAAATCATAGGAATATGATAATGGCGAGTAATTTCAAGCAACTCCTCCCATGCTTTCACGCAGTGGATAATTACTGGCTTACACAGGATAACTGCCTTATTTAGATGCAGTTCAAAAATGTCCTGTTGCAATTGAATGGGTATCTTACAAACTTTATCCAACCCTGTCTCACCCAAAGCAACTAAATTTGAACTGCTTCCATGGAGATCCAATATTCTGGATAGCTCTGCTGCAGAGAGTTTATCTGCATGCCATGGATGGAGTCCGGCAGAATATAATTGCTTTGGAATATCAGTTTCCTCGTGCAATAACTGATTGTAAACAGTTATTACTCCATCCTGGGTTGATAGTTTATGTGTATGGAAATTAATGTAATTATCCATTAATCTGGAATTTAGTGAATTCAGTTATAAACTTGTTCATTGAATATCAACTCTACTCCAGGATAACGGAGTGAATCTAAAATCAAAATTTTCTCAGATAAATGGAATTGTTTTTTGCTCCCTGTTGCTAACCAGACATGCTTCCAAAATTCGGATGGTCATCAAGGCCTCTTCCGGCTTGACCATTAATTCCGCTCCGTTTCGGATGGATTCGTAAAGATCTTTGTAGAAATGGGCATAATTTCCGGAAATGGTCTCAACCTTGCCTTCAAAATGGGCGCCATTTATGGAGGTATTAAGTTTTCCCCAGTCACTTTGTGGTTCCTTGCCCCAATCGGGTTCATCCGGAAGCCTGTGCAACTTTAGCATCTCCTCTTGTGGATCTGTTGCCATTTTGACAAATGATCCTTCTGTCCCATGGATGATAAACTGTGGTCCCATCTCTCTGACAAGGTAGGAGCATCTCAAGGTGGCAACAAATCCATCGTATTGAAGGCGAATATGAAATTGATCGGTTGTTCTTCCACCTGTCCTCAATACGGAGAGATTTGCAGTAACTGTTTTTGGTTTACCAAAAAGCACCAATGCCTGATCGACTATGTGAGGACCAAGATTAAACAGGACTCCGGTCCGTTCGTCTCCGTCCTCTTTCCACGAACCCTCCTGTATGAAGTTGCGGTAGCGATCGTAGTGACATTCGTATTCAACAATTCGACCCAAAAATTTGTTTTCCAGAACTTTGCGTACAGTTTGGAAACCTCCGTCGAGTCGGCGGTTTTGGTAAACAGTAAGCAGAACTTCGTTGTGCTTTGCAATTTCAATGAGTTTTACAGCTTCTTCGCTTGTTTTGGCAAAGGGTTTCTCCACAACAACATGCTTGCCTGCCTCCATGGCCATTTTGGCCATCTCAAAATGCAGATAGTCAGGAGTGTTGACAATAACCAACTCGACAACAGGATCGTGCAAAATCTTGTCAAAGTCATTTACAATGGTTGCCATCGGATAAAGTTTTTCCGATATCCTGTGGTTTCTTTCCAGGACCTTGTGAATTTTATATTGCGGCAGGACTTTCAGGGATGGCCCGTGAAATACCTGGCCCGACATGCCGAAGGAGCAAAGTGCTGTTACGATTGGTTTCATCTGTAAATTTATTTTTTGCGTTTAGTATTATTTCAATTCTTTTCAGAGACTGTTTAAAATTCATTTTTTTGCCCGGAGGGCATTAATATCAATAGAAAAAAACAACGAAGATATCTATTGTCCGTTAGGACATTAACAGATAAAATATTAATTCCCTACGGGAAATCTGGTTTAATGGTATGCCCTTTCTATTGACATTTATCTCCTACGGAGAAAATTTAAACAGTCTCTAATTTCCTAAAGTCAGATAGAACACAACTATTAAACTTCCGCGTAGCGGATAAAGTATTATAGAAAATCAATCTCCTCAGAGCCCTTTACCTCGTAGAGGTTAAACAAATTAAGCCTTTCAGAAATTTCTGAATATTTAAGCTGTTCATATTCTATGATCCATTGTTCACATCCACTTTTTTCTCTTGAAATAGATAATCATCAAGATGGAGGAGGCTATGCAAATCGACCAAAAAAGCGGGTATCCCCATTGCCATTCCAACTCCGGTAAAAACTTAAAGTTCATCCCGTAAACTCCCGCAAAAAATGTTAGCGGAATGAAAATTGCAGAGAAAATTGTTAGCACTTTCATGATCTCATTCAACTTGAGGCTTACGCTTGACAAGTAAAGATCCATCATGCTTGAGGTAAGATCGCGTAAATTGTCGAGGGTCTCTATGATCTGGACCGAATGGTCGTAAATATTTCTGAAATAGAGACGACTCTCTTCAGTGATCAACTCATGATCCGAACGCTCCATTTTGTTGATTAGTTCCCTGACAGGCCATATCGTTTTTCCCACATATACCAATCGGCGCTTCATCCGGTAGATAATCTCCTGATTGGCGCTTCCCGGATTCACAATCAATTCACTTTCTGTAGTTTCAATGATGTTTCCAATATCTTCGATGATGAGGAAATATTGATCTATCATGACATCAGCGAGGGTAAATGAAAGGTAATCACTTTTCATCTTTCTTACTCTTCCTTTGCTGACAAGAATTCTTTTGAGAAGCCCGTCAAACAGTTGGGATTCCGTTTCATGAAAGGAGAGGACATAATTCTTACCCAGAATAATGCTAACCTGTTCTATGTTTACATCCTTATCTTCTGGATTGATTATCAGGGCATTAAATATCTGGAAAATGTAATTGTCCCTCTCTTCCATACGGGGTCTTTGAGTGGTATTGGTAATGTCCTCCAGATCCAGTGAATTGATCTGAAAAATTTCCCCCAGTCGGGCGATTATGTCAATGTTGTGTACACCAGTTACCCTTATCCATTTAATCTTGTCCGTCGAAAGAAATTTCGAAAGCTGATCAGGTTCTTCGATGAGGTGTTTTTCTGCCTCCGATTCGTTGTACTCAATCAATTCAATATTACAAGGTTCAGTGCGTGGTTTTCCAACATACTGTAAAGTTCCGGGTGGTGTATCTTTTGCCGCAACGCGTGGCACAAATTTATGAACATCGATTTTTTTGAATTTATTTTTGTTTTTCATTTTCTGGGTAGAACTGCATGTTGTTTATTCCTATTTTTGTACTGGATGCAATTTCAAAGTTTTCTGTATAAAAATAGCAAATCTTTGAAGCCGGTAATGCCACAAATAAAATAGAAGATGAAAAAAATTAAGATTCTGATGTCAGTGGTTCTTGTAATTTCATTTATTCATATGAATGCAGGAAACACAGGTGACATTTCCATTCAAAAACTGACCAAGGCAGATTTTTTTCAAAAGATTATGAATCTGGAAAAGAGCCCCAATACCTGGAAATACAGCGGAAACCTTCCTTGTATTGTGGATTTTTATGCCGACTGGTGTGGCCCCTGCCGCCAGGCATCACCGATATTGGAAGAGTTGGCGGTCAAATACAAGGACAAAATAGTCGTTTATAAAGTCAACACCGATGAGGAAAGGGAACTTGCCAGCGCTTTTAATATCCAGGGCATACAGGCTTTTTTATGGGTTCCCAAAAATGGAAAACCAACCATGAGCAGTGGTATCGCATCGAGCAAGGAGGAGACCAGGGCCATGTTTGAGAAGATGATTAAAGAAGTGTTAATGAAGTAGTTATGAGTTATAAGTTATGAGTTATAAGTTATGAGTTCGTGCCACTTTGTCCTTATGCAACTGTATGTCAAATTTTACAATCTTTTTCAATTTCAATTATGTATGAGTAAATTGTATAAGCTGTGGCTCTTGATAATGCCTGCCAAAATTCAAGTTCGCTATTCCCAACCGTAAACTCAGACATTCCCAGTGTTTCAACATTTGGTTTGCTCTCTCCCTTATGAGCGTAATATTTTATCCCGGAATAGTCATTTGTGTATTGCCAGTTACCATGGGCAATAGCGTTTCTAAATGCTCTTACTGGATTGTTTAGTAAAAACTGGCATATTCTTCTCGTCAAAGTTCCTGATGGCATAACTTTTTTTGTCACATCAAAACAATTGTCCTTCAAATAAACGAAGGCAACATAATTCTGAACTATGACTTGGGAACGAACTATCTCTGGATATTGGCTTAAATGCTTATTCACTCTGTCCATCATCATATTGAAAGCAGTTAATTCTTCAATCCGCAATTCTAAGCCAACTGGCGATGCAGTCTCTATTTCACGTAAATCCTCAATTGAAAGTTGCTTAAGCTCATTATAAATCGTTGTACAAATTGAGACTAGATATTTAGTCTCAACACCTACTTCCTCTTTTAGTCGGCCACTATAATAAAATAATTGTCTATCTAGATTGTCCATAAAGTATATTTCGCAAATTTCAAATCAGCACTTTCCGTAAGCATAACTCAAAACTCAAAACTCATATCTCATAACTCATAACTTTGTCAGTACTTCGTCCAATTGTTTCAGGATTGGATCTACCGATATTTTGTTCCCAACTGCCCCCTGCATCCAAATTTGTGGGATCAATCTGCCTTGTTGATAGATACGGTCAATTTCATTGGAGAATTGTTTTCCCTTCAGGTAGTCTTCAATTTGATATTCAATGATTTGTCCATAGGAATAGGCAGCCAGATAGAGCGGGTTGGAGATCATGTGCGAATAAATGGCCAAAATTGGCTGGTCTTTTATGCCAAAGATCGCGGCAAAATAACTATTCCACACATCTTTGGAAATCTGAATGACAGCATTTTTCAGCTCTTCTGAATTAGCGCCAGGGTGTGCATACAACCATTGCCAGGTATGAATATCGACCAATCCCACACCCATAATCTCCATCAAGGTCCAGGAGGCATCCAGGCTATTCAGCATCTTTATATCTTTGCCTTGTCCCGACAATCCAAGCAATGAGAGGTCGCGACTTTGGAAAACGAATGCGAGCGCTTCAGTAAAGGCTGTATTTGGAACACCATTGAGCATGAAATTGTCAACATCATAGAGCGAAACGGTCTGTTCCACATTGTGTCCGAATTCATGAACTGCAATGTTGTATCCTTTGTAATCCATGCCGGAAGGGGCAATTCTGGTGCGCAGGTGCGCCTTTTCACCTTTCATCCCTGCACCCCAGGCATGACCTGAACCTCTGGCCGGATCCACAACAATTTTGGAGGCGATGTAGGCAGCACGCTCTTTGCTCCAGCCTAATTTAGCCAGCATATTCGGCATGTCCTTTTCAAATGCGGCCGGATCAGGGTATTTTTTGGTAGTTAACCCATTGAGTTGCTCCTGAGGGAATTCGCTCCTGGCTTTGAATCCGTCGTACCAGATATCAAAAGCTTCCAATTTGCGGCCAACCCTTCCTTCGATAATTTTTCCAACTTTTGCCAGTTGGGGCGATTTAAGGTAGCGATCAAAGAGCTCCTCGACCTGCTCTACCGGAATCTCCATTTCTCCCGAAAATTTCCTTTTGATAAAGGTGTTCATCTCAGGCTCAAAAGTATCAACAGCTTGCTGGGCATGAAAATTATTCAGTATTTGCTGATACCTGCTATTGGGTTCCGCGCTGCATGAAACCACCTTGTTGTTTTCCATTACCTGATTGGATACGGGTTTCCAAAGGTAGGCCGGACTATTGATTACTTTGGCAGGAATATCCTGTTTGATAATATGTTGCATCACAGTATAGATCATTTTTTGTTTGGCCAGTCCCTTGTCCTTATCGGCATAATCGGCTTTAATCTCATCCCGAAGGTTCCAATGCGACAACAACGACATCTTATCAGGAAATAGCTGCGCATCCTCTTCCGTTCGCAATGATCCCATTTGGATGTTGTACTCCGCGATGTAGAGGTCAGCATCGGCTTCGGCTTTTGTAACCGCCTGTGATACTTCGGCCGGAACGCGTGAAACAAACTGATCGCCCAAACGGACAGCTGCCCACTGGGTGCGACTCCAGTTTTTACCCTCTTTTTCTTTTTCTTCCAAACTGTAATAAGGAAAATTGAGGGCCACCACAAAGGCTATTTTATTTTTGTAGAGATCATCCTGAAGGTGGGCGCCTACAGCGTAACCACTGAAAATCTTATCAATTTCAAGCAACTCCCCATTGTTGAGATCGACATTTTGGCGAAGATCCAGGGAAATTTTGTTGAAATGGCCTCCGAGCGATTCAAGATAAGTCGATAACTTAGCGAACAAAAGATCTCTTTTCTTCGGATCTCCCAGAAAATTTGCCGCACAAAAATTGACAAAATCCCTGTCATTCCCGTCGGCAGTTGTCCATAGCGAAGCTGCATGTTTGACCCCTTTTTGAATGGAGATCCTGAGCGTTTCACCATGCAGGCGAATCAGGGAATCAACAGCAAGATGAATGGTGTTTTCCGAAGGTCTAAGATTGGTCATTTGGAGGGGTTCTTTTTTCACATCTGAGTTACAAGCGGCCAAAATAATGGCTGAGAAGAGGATTAAGTATTTCATCAGTATATAATTTTGTTTTCAATGGTCTGATGGAATACCCTGATATTCATTTTCGGTTGGAGTGAAAATATTCTCATGGGTATTTCATTTGCTAATATAATAGAGGTTATTTTCTTTTGAAAATGGGCTGTCGCATACCTTTGCAGGAAATAGAGAGACCACCCTAACAAAAATAGGGAAATTAAGTTATTTTATGCGCTTAATAACAGATATGGCAACAAAATACGTTTTTCTAATTTTCAATTTAATGTTAAAATGATGTTAAAAAATGTGAATAATGTATAGATTTGGGGTGATGGAAAGAAAACAAAATATTTTATCAGATAAAGAATTGTGGAAAGACTTTATTTCCGGTGAAAATGACGCTTTTAAAACAATATATGAAAAGCATTTTTCCGATCTGTATAAATATGGATGTTATTTTTCAAAAGATGAGGATTTGGTAAAGGATTGCATTCAGGATCTTTTCATTAATTTACATAATTACCGAACACGTTTAAAACCAATTGATAGAATAAAACCTTACTTGATAGCTTCTTTTAAAAGAAACTTATTTAATAAACTTCGTTTAGACTCTGAAGGAAAAAAAAGGCAATTACGCATCGATAATTTGCCTTTTGATTATTCATTCCCAGACAAAACAGGTGAAAATGATGATAATAAAATAGCTTTATTGCAAAATGCGATGAGTGAGTTGACGGCAAGACAACGGGAGGCGATTTATTTAAAATATGTTACGGGTCTTAGCTACAATGAATTATCTGCCATAATGAATTTAAGTTATCAAGCATCACGAAACTTAATTTATCATGGAATGGAAAGATTGCGTATTGTGATTGCAAATAAGACTCTTCTTTTATTCTCAATTATAATGAAGTTCCCCTTTCTGAAAAGAGCACATTGATTGTCCCAATTAAAAATTTCAATACCCTAATTTCTTCAGTCTGGAGGTATTGAGTCCAAATCCCATTTCAATTTCCCGAATTTCTTTTGATGATAAGCTGTTAAAATACAGTAGTTTGGCTGTTGTTTCTTTTTGAAGAAAAAAAAATAACAAAAATATTGGTTACAAAAGGGGCTGTTTTCCCATTTATGCAGTAAATGATGAATCCTTTGTAATGCATTCAATACAACAAAATCAATTTCAAAACTTCATTGATAATCAACTATTGGTTGATTGGGTGAAGAATCCAACTGCGGAGAGTAATAATTATTGGCAACAATATATTGCCGATCATCCTTCAGAAAAAGAGTCTATTATTCAGGCAAAATATTTACTGGAGAGATTTCAACGAGAAAAAATAAGTCCAAATGCTGACGATATCAATAATGGTTGGTTGGAAATACAGGCCAAAATCCTGAATCCTCCCCCAAAGGCCAGATATCTAACTGTGTGGATGGTTGCTGCCTCTATCGTATTTATGATTGGATTTGGATCAGTTTTATGGAAAATCATTGGAAACAGGGATACTTCTGAAAATTATTCAACCCAGGTAAAAATGGTACCTGATGGGAAAGAAGTTAAGCTTATCCTTTCTGACAATTCGGAAAAGCGATTTGCTAGCAATGATCCATCTATCAAGTACAATCAGCATGGAGAAATCATGGTTGATTCCATAACGCTAGCCAATGAAGTATCCACACTCAATAATCCTGACAAGGAGGTGTTCAATCAATTGGTGGTACCCAAAGGTAAACGGTCCAGCTTGACTTTTTCAGACGGGAGCAAGTTATACCTAAATTCAGGTAGCCAGGTAATATATCCGGTTTCATTCAATAAAAAGTCGCGGGAGATTTATATCAGGGGTGAGGCTTATCTTGATGTAATGCATGATGCCGCCTGGCCTTTTATAGTGAGAACCGACCATTTGGAGGTTAGGGTATTGGGAACCGAATTTGATATTAAATCTTATCCCGATGAAATCAACTCTACAATTGTTCTTGTGAAAGGGAGTGTACAGGCTATCGTAAAATCACAGAAAACAATGATGAAGGAGAGTGAATTATTTACCTTGGACAATATAACAGAAAAAACCTCCCTGGGGAAAGCCAATGTATTGGAATACACCTCCTGGAAAGATGGCTGGATGTATTGTACAAACGAGAAAATAGAGAATATAGCCAGAAAATTATCGCGATATTATGATGTGAATTTTCAGTTTAATGATGATAAAGTGAAAGAGATGACTTTAACAGGGAAGTTGGATCTTAAAACTGAATGTCAGGAAATTCTTAATGTTATCAGTTTTATAGCTCCTATTGATTACAAAATAATTGAAGGGAATATAATATTATCATCCAGAATTAAATAACTATGCCTATGCGAAATTAAAAGCCTTTTTTATGTAAAAAACAAAAAAAGCAGGTTATACTACTAATATAACCTGCCAAATGTTTTAACTGCACGTTCTTGTTAAATTATTGCAAATTAAAAACAAAGCAAATTTATGAAAAAAAACAAGTTTTTAGTTCCCTTATATAGGAACTGGAAAAAATTATTGCTGACAATGAAGTTATGTCTGCTTTTATTATTGATTTCTGCCGCATCATTGATGGCCAACAATGGTTATTCACAGAATACCTTACTGTCTGTCCATCTGAAGAATGCCACATTGAGGGATTTGATTAGTGAAGTTGAAAAACAGAGTGAGTTTATCTTCGTTTTTTACGACAATGTAGTTGACCTGGATAGACAAATTGATGTAGAATCAGATAATCAGACGATTAATGAAATTCTAGATAAAATATTTAAATCGTCCGAGTTAACTTACCGGATTTTTGACCGGCAGATTGGTATTGGGAAACGTGACCCGGTGACAGGAGTTTTAAACCTGCCAGTATCGTTAGTAGAGCTCACTTCAGCAGATAAGAAAGTTTCGGGAGTTGTAAAGGATACTAAAGGACAGCCATTACCAGGTGTTACCGTAGTTGTAAAAGGTACGTCCATTGGGACGGTGACTAATGCTGAAGGAAACTTCACTTTAACTACTCCGACAGACGCTAAAATTCTTCAATTTTCATTTATAGGATTGGTAACGCAGGAAGTCCCCATGGCAGGAAAGAATGTTATGTCTATTGTGCTGGAAGAGCAAACTGTTTCTGTCGATGAGGTTGTAGTTACGGCCTTTGGCATGGAGAAAAGTGCAAAGACACTTTCCTACTCAACTCAAAAATTGGGGGGTGATGAGTTAACTAAAGTCATTAATCCCAACCTGATGAATTCCCTCTCAGGGAAAATGGCAGGTGTATCCATTAACCAATCCACAGGGGTAGGAAGTTCAGTTAAGGTTATAATTAGAGGTAATAAATCTATTCAGCGGAACAATCAGCCTTTGTATGTGGTTGATGGTGTGCCTGTAGCAAATAGTAGTGGTCAGACAACAAATGGCTTGATTTCAAGTTATGACAATGGTGGTGACGGAATTTCAAATTTGGACCCGGAAGATATAGAGAGTATTAGCGTGCTAAAAGGTGCCGGTGCCGCTGCACTTTATGGCAGCCAGGCTGCCAATGGAGTTATCCTGGTAACAACAAAGAAAGGCAAGGCTGGTGTAACAAAAATAGATTTTTCTTCCAGTATTACCATGGATAAGATTATATCCCTGCCCCAACTTCAGCATTCATGGGGTCAAACTGCCCCAGGTGCAGGTGACAGTTGGGGACCTAAATTATCGTCTGAAGCGCCGGACAATCTCACCAACTTTTTTAATACTGGGACCAGCAATATTAACTCGATTTCCCTCTCATCGGGCAATGAAAAAATGCAAACCTACTTATCCTATTCCAACACCAATTCAAAAGGTGTGGAAGAAGGCAATAAATTGATTAGAAATAATTTTTATTTGCGACAGTCGGCTAAGTTTTTTAATGATAAGTTAACCGTTGATGGCAGCGTAACCCTTGTAGATCAAAAAATAAGCAATCCGCCAGTTTCAGGCAACCAACAATCCATATATTATGCAACAGCCATAATCCCTGTTGGATTAAATCTTGCGGACTATAAGAATTATGAAGTACTTGATCCAAACAGAAATGTGATGACCCAAAGTTGGTTTATGGTTCCTACTGCAAACAGTCAAAACCCTTACTGGATCATAAACAGGATGCTAAGAGAGTATGACCGTACCAGGGCGATATTAAGGCTTTCGTTGAGATATGACCTTACGAAGTGGATGAACCTTCAAGTCAGAGGCAACCTTGATGACAGTTATACGACAAATGAATTCAAAAATTTCTATGGCACGGTCCCTGCCTATGGTTATACCAGCGGATATTACAGAATAAATAAATCCGAAAATCCTCAAATGTACGGTGATGCATTGCTTAATATCTTTCACCATTTTGGTAAGATAAAGCTTCATGCCATGTTGGGTACTAGCATTTCTGATTCACGCCGAAATGGAGTTAACATTGCCTCTTCGGTTTTAAAAATACCAAATGTGTTTACTTTGCAAAATATGCAGTTGCAAGGAGGGACAGGCCTAAGTACCAGTTCCCTATCACATGAACAATTGCAGTCGGTTTTTGGTAGTGCGAACCTGACATATAATGATTGGCTTGTTTTGGATGTTACCGGACGGAATGACTGGTCGTCCAACCTAAGCTTTACACCCAATGTTTCATATTTTTATCCGTCATTTGGCTTGACAGGATTAATACACGAATTTGTTTCATTGCCTAAGGTGATAAGTTTTGCGAAAATTAGGGGATCATATGCAATCGTAGGAAATACGGTTCCTATTTATGTAACAAATCCATCGGATGGTTCAATTGGAGGAGGTTCTGTTATTAATTTTAATGACATAACCCCATTCACCGACTTGGAACCTGAAAAGACAGGATCGCTGGAACTTGGTGCGAATATGCGGTTTTTCAATGACCGGCTAAGTCTCGACTTTTCCTATTATAAAACAAACACGTTAAATCAATTTTTTACTGTTCAGGTTCCTCCAGGTACTGGATATAATTACCGCTATGTGAATGGCGGTGATATTCAGAACTCAGGCGTTGAAATAATGGCTGAATATTCGTTGTCTAAAAAAGATTTTAGATGGGATTCGTTCATCAATTTCTCGAAAAATAAAAATGTCGTAAAGGAGTTGGCGGCTGGCTTCGACCAATATGTCATTACTTCCGACCTAAGTGATTACAACAATATACTAAAAGTTGGGGGTTCTTATGGCGATTTGTATGGACAGTCGTTGAAACGTGATGATCAGGGACGAATTATTATCTCATCAAGCGGTTCTCCGATTCTGTCCGGAGCAAATGACTTTTTAGGAAGCTCCTACCCTGATTTTAAACTGGCATGGAACAATAACTTAACTTATAAAAACTTTTCGCTTAGCTTTCTGATTGATGGCAGTTTTGGCGGAAAACTAATGTCGTTGACACAGATGTATTTAGATATGGCCGGTGTTTCCCAGGCTACAGGTCTGGCACGCGACAATGGCAGTGTTAAGATAAACGGTGTCCTTGATGGTATAGGTACACAGGTTACCGAGGTAGATCCGCGCAAATGGTTTATAGCTGTATCTCAATACGGCGTTGGAGAATATATGTATGATGCTACTGTGTTAAAATTAAGGGAGTTAACCCTTGGGTATTCATTGCCAACCAAACGACTCAATATGGGTTTTATCAAAAATCTAAAATTGTCATTGATAGGTCACAATCTCTTTTATATATACAAACCTGCTCCTTACGATTCTGATATTACTTATACTACCGGAAATGGTTACTCAGGAGTCGATGTATTTAATCTGCCGGCTTCACGTTCACTTGGAATATGCCTAAATGTTACGTTTTAACGAATTCATCAAGTTTAAACGAAGGAAATATAAAATGAACTACATTATGAAAAAAACAAAATTATCATATACAGGCCTGGTATTGCCAATTCTTCTTGGAATGTTACTTGGAATAATTTCTTGTACAAGTAAATTCGAAGAATTTAATACCAATGATGTTGGATTGACCAAGCAGCTACTTTACTCCGACTTCAACTATTTCGGAGGTCTATATCCTTCTATTCAAATGACATATACCGCTGAAAGAAATATGAATCAGATGCTTTTCAATAATTATTTTGTTGGGCACAGTTTTGGTGGATATGTTGGCAGTAATGCCCCGAATCCTAGATACGGGAACTACCAGATGAATATGCCAAGTTGGGATCAATACCATATTTTTAATATTGGCTACAATTCAATTATGTCACCTATATGGGAACTTAAACGCCGCGAGGTAGCAACCGTAGCACCTGATTTCTGGGCGATAGCCAAAATACTAAAAGTAGCAGGCATGTCAGTGCTTGCAGACTACTATGGGCCTATCCCATACAGCCAGTATGGAAAGGGTGGAACATCAGTTACATATGATAAGCAGGAGGATATTTATAACTCGTTTTTTAATGATCTTGATAGCGCAGTAATTGTTTTGAAAGATTATATGACAAAGAAACCGGGGGCGAAGCCTTTCAAAAATTTTGATGTGATGTTCTCCGGAGACTATAACAAATGGGTGCGATATGCCAACACCTGGCGCCTCCGCTTAGCCCTGCATATTGTAAAAAAAGATCCTGTCAAGGCTAAACAAGTGGCGGAAAAAGCTGTGGTAGAAGGTGTAATGACCTCTAATAGTGATAATGCAATGATAAATGGAATCGGTGCTTATCAGAATTCCTTATGGGTAGCTGCGCTTAGTTATGTCAATATAATGTCAAATGCTGCAATTGTTTCTTACATGAATGGGTACAATGATCCCCGTATCAGTAAATATTTCAGCAAATCAACATATCCCGGCTTTACCGATGCATATGTAGGAGTCAGGAACGGGGCATATATCCAAAAACGCCAGACACAATACTCAAATATATCACCTGATTTTGCATCCCAATATTCCCCAACACAGGTAATGTTTGCCGCAGAGGCTTTTTTTCTGCGCGCTGAAGGAGCCTTAAGAGGATGGAACATGGGAGGAGGTACAGCAAAAGAATATTACGAAAATGGTATTAGTACATCACTTTCACAATACGGTTTTAGCAGTGCAGCCAGTGGATATATCAATAACGCAACTAGCAAACCTGCTGATTATGTTGATCCTGCATATTCTGTTAACAATATGCCCGCATTATCTGATATTTCTGTCAAATGGGATGATGCTGCAAGTAACGAACGGAAATTAGAGAGGATAATAACACAAAAATGGATAGCAATTTTCCCCGACGGCACAGAAGCTTGGACTGCATTCCGAAGGACTGGTTATCCCAAATTGTTCCCTGTACAGGTGAATAATAGCGCTGGATTAATCAGTACAGGGATACAAATAAGAAGACAGCCATATCCTTTAACTGAAAAGAACAACAATCCAACCGGGTACGCAAGTGGTATTGCCCTGCTCAAAAGCGAAAAAGGGGCATCTGCCCCAGGAGAAACTACCAATACCGGTGATGATACGGGAGGTACCAGATTGTGGTGGGATGTTGGTGGCCCTAACTTCTAAGTTTGCTTTTTCTAAACAGTATCCGGCATGTATATTTTTGTAAACAAACACATGTCGGATACATTTGATCTGTATTTATGAAAACGTAAAAAAATAATGTTTTTTGGGCTGGTTGCATAGTCTTGGCAGTTATCTGCTTGTATTCGAACTTTCTTCTCTCACAGATAGTAGAGCCTAAAAGAGGACCATTTTTTATAGTGGCGTTCCTTTTGTTACGGAGCATAGAGACAGTTAATCCGATGCTTTATTTGAGACTTCCGTCTGATTTTAGGAAGTGGGCGAACCTTTGGATTCAACTCAAGGGAAAGAGTTTTTAAATTTTGCAATATTAATCCGTGCCTCATGATTTTGTTTTCTGGCTTAATTATCTCCCAAAAACTGATCAGCTAATGAAATGTATTGTTAACGCGATAAATACTCACGAAGAATTTGGCTATGGAAACGTAGATACCATATTTGACGAATGGAATTACACTGCAGGCGGGTGGAAATACGAGTCAAGGGAAGGAACTCAGACTAGTTTTTTAAAAACCAAAGGCTTACCAGGAGCTGCGTTTACTCCTTCCATGCTTGCTTCCATACTCGATTCAGAATTGGATGCCGCCTGTTATATGGGTAATTTAAAATGGAGATATTCACAAACAGATTTCTATATCCGAAATGAAATAGTGTAGCAGATGGAAAATAATATTGAAAGAGATAGTATTAAATATCCTGAGGTTAACTCATCTTATCTTTATCGAATAGTGATAACTATTTCCATAGGCGGTTTTTTGTTCAATTTTGTTTCATCAACTATGACCGTTGGTATTCTTTTTCTGAAAGAATATTTTAAACTTTCACCTGCTATGGCCGGGTTTGTAATGGGTAGCGTTAAACTTGGGTCTATATTGGGACCTGTATTAGGTTTATGGCTTGCCGACTATTGGGGCAGAAATAAATCGATGATGATCTCAGCATGGTGTATTTTTATTTCTGCTATTGGTTGTGCTTTGTCATTAACTGTTTGGGACCTTATATTATGGCGATTCATTACCGGAATTGGAGTTGGTCTGATTATGGTAGTGGCACCCATTTACATCGCGGAACTCTCTCCTTCGCATATGAGGAGCAGCTTAGTTAATATCAACCAGTTAGCCATTGTAATAGGAATTATTATAGCAATTTTCACTGATTATCTACTGTCATTTAACGGTTATTGGCGTCTGATGTTTGCATCAGCAGCTATTCCCAGTCTGTTATTAATCATTGGGCTCATTTTTACTCCTAAGAGTCCCCGTTGGTTGGCACTTAAAAATAAAACAAGTGAAGCATTAAATATTTTATCGGCGATAAACGGCAGACAACGGGCTCAATTCGAGATCAATCAAATAATGCAATCCCTTCGGCATGACACAGGGAATATCAAAGAATTGCTAAAACCGGGAATTAAATTTTCAATATACATTGGTATAGGGTTAATGGTCTTTTCACAAATCAATGGCATAAACATGATGTTAAGTTATGGTCCTGCTATTTTAATGGGAACTGGCATCAGTTCGCCTTCTGATGCAATTCTGCATACCCTCCCTAACTATATTCTCATTTTAATAGCAACGATATTGTCATTTAAACTTATTTCTAAGTATCCTCGCAAGGTGCTATTAGTTTCCACTGTATCATGTATGGCATTCGCCAATTTTTTGATGGGTCTGGTACTTTACTTTAAAATGCCTGCAACTGTTTTACTTGTTCCTATGCTGATAGGAGTCATCTCGTTTACTGTAGGTTTCGCCCCACTAACATGGGTTATAGTCTCCGAAATTTTTCCAACAAATATCAGGGGTAAGGCCATGGCTGTTGTAGGTATATTTTTGCATGGAGCATCCTACGTATGCCTTTGGGTATTCCCGGTATTAACCGACTTCTTCGATAAATATTATAATAGCACAGCAGGTGTATTTTGGATTTTTACAGCTATTTGTTTCATATGCGTACTTTTTGCATGGAAACTGGTCCCTGAGACAAAGGGGCTCAGTCTTGAAGAGATAAGTGAATTTTGGAATAAAAAATAAAATAATTATGAATGGCAAATTTCAAAAAGTTAAAGGCATAGAACATCTTATAGACCTATACTTAAAGCGGAAAGAAGAGAAAGAAAAAGTATTGCTTAATTTCTTAAGCTCGGAGCAACCTGGTTTCATTATCAAGCAAAGAGGAAGTTTTGAGACGTTTCGCAATGCATGCAATACAACTCAAAAAGTCTTCTGGAATAATATGCTTGATTTTGAAAAGAATATATCAAATGAATGGAGCGATGACCTGCCTTTTCTTGAGCCTTGGATTGGTACAGGGGTATATGCAAATGCTTTTGGATGTGAATTAATGTGGAGGGAAAACGATGCCCCGGATGTACATTATAAATACCATAAAATAGATGAAGTTGCAAATATTGAATACCCGGAATACCACAAAAGTTCTGCAATGACGATGGTGCTTGATTGTATTGATTATTTTAAAGAAAAAACAGGAGAGATGTTGCCCATTAGTTTAACTGACACGCAATCGCCTTTTGACACTGCAACGTTGATCTTAGACACAACCGAATTTTTTACGGCCTGTTATATGGCGCCAGAAATTATAGCTGATTTTATGAGTAAAATCACGAACCTGGTAATTGAATTTTCAAAAGTACAGACAGAGAGGATTGGTGAAAAATTATTGGTAAGACCTGGACATCTGATGCCAAGTTCTTGCAGCTGTGGGGGGATATCAATATCGGATGACAATCTTGCAGTTTCATCCCCCGACATTAATGAATTGTTTTCGTTTCCGTGTAATCAGAAAATAGCAGATGCCTTTAACGGACTAGCTATACATTCTTGCGGTCCCTGGGCACATACCATGGAACGACTGGACAAAATAAGGAATATTACCATGATTGATTGTGCCATCACAACAGCGAATGACCCTACACCAAATAGACCCTCGGATGTCAGGGACGCAATGAGAAACAAGGGAATTATCGTTAAAGCAAGATTTGGCAACGATATGAGAAAAGTATTGCCTTTGATCGAGGAAATTTTTGACCCCTCTTTAAAATTAATAATTGAAATAATTTACGATGAAGAGCATGCTGAGCGCAATTATCATTTGATAAAAGAAAAATTACAAAAATTGTACTGTAATAATTCATGACGAAAAGGTACGATGTTCTAAATATTATAGCAATCATGAAAGAAAAAGAAAAAGAATAAGACAATGATCAAAATTATATTCTATTAGTTTTAAAATTCATAATATGAAAACAAATTCGCTAAACCTTCTCCTTAGGCTTTGTTTGGTTTTTATTTTGTTCTTATCGATGCAATTATCAGGTAAGAGCAACTTTTCACCTACAGCTTTCTTTCAGGAAGATTCTATAAGGAAAACTATTCCATATACCCTTCCATGGGACGACATGCCTATAGACTTGTCTTTTATCTTTGAAAAGGAAAAACCAGCGGGGAAACATGGCTTTTTAAAAGCTGAAGGGGAAAAGTTCATTTTTCAGGATGGGACAGAAGCAAAGTTTTGGGGAACTACTTTTAATTATACTGCAAACTTTCCTTCCCATGAATACAGTGAGAAAGTCGCAAAAAGATTAGCAAAAACCGGGATAAATATAGTGAGGCTTTGTGTTGTTGATAATGAAAGAGCAACGCCAAATATTTTCCAATTTACATCTGGAGAAAATATAAATACAATGAATTTTGATCCCGAAAGTATAGAGAGACTTGACTATCTTTTCTGGTGTTTAAAAAAGGAAGGTATATATGTTTTTTTTGATGGATTGGTATTTAGAATCTTTAAAACAAATGACGGTGTTGAGAGTGCTGGTAAATTGGGAATAGGGGCTAAACCCTATTCTAACTATAACAGAAGGTTGATTGAGTTACAGAAAAAATTCAATCATGATCTTTGGACACATATTAATCCATATACAAAGTTGGCATACAAAGATGATCCGGCTATAGTGCTGTTCGATATTACGAACGAAAATGATTTATGGTCCCAAAAAGTAACTGTCGAACCTTATAGAAATGAATTGGAAGAATTGTACAGGAAATGGGCAACTGGAAGAGGTATAATAGTCAGCAAGGATACAGTCGAATTCGACCCAAAGCAAAACATTAATATTGCAAACTTCTTTATCAACATTACCGAGAATTATTACAAAGAGATGATTCTGGATATGAGAAGGATTGGGGTTAAAATACCGATTGTGGGAACAAACGGCTGGACAGAAAATGCTGCGTATTTATCTGCCCAGATGGTTGGAGATTTCATTGATGCCCATTCTTATTGGAGTTTGCCCGAAGTGCACACGGTAATATTCTGCAATGATCCAATGACGGGCAGCTTAAATAATATAATACCGCACCTGGCATTTTACAGAGTGCATGACAAACCATTTTTCGTGTCTGAATGGGATCATCTATGGCCCAATGAATGGCGGGCCGAAAGTCCCCTATTGATGGCCTCTGTTGCATCTTTCCAGGGATGGGGCGGAATCATACAACATGCTTATAGAAATACGTCTGATAAATTCGATGTAGACATGATTGGTTCTTCGGCTTTTCCCTCAAATTATGGGGGCATTTTGAATTCATTCAATGACCCTGCAAAATTTGGGTTATACTATCATGCTGCCCTTATCATGAGGAGGGGGGATGTAAAACATGCAGATAAAACGGTAAGCGTGAAACTAAACAGTCTACTAACAGGTGGGGGGAAAGCCTATCAGCTTACTCCAGAGAAACACCGTGTTGAAACTGTTCTGCCCGGATATTCTGCAAATGGTGAAATAGTGATTACTCCTGATAAAAGTCTTGTGGGGGCTAATAAAGAGGAGGTATTATCGGATACCGGAGAATTATACAGGAACCTGAAAAGGAAGACAGGCTGGATAGACACACCTTTTACCAAAGCGGTTTATGGTTTTATTGGAAAAGATGGGAAACGCTCCCTGAGTGATTTAACGGTCAATGTCAAGACCGAATTTGCTGCATTGGCTATAAGCTCGCTGACCAGCGAACCCATAAAACACTCCGCAAATATGCTCTTAACAGCAGTTGGCCGGGCCGATAATACGGACAGTAAGTATAATGCCAATCGAACGCAACAGATGGATCCAGGTCATGGCCCTATACTTATAGAAGTAATTGAAGCAACTATTGAAATTAAGACTGACAAAAAGAAACTGCGTGTAATGTCTGTAAATCCTCAGGGATTCATTAACGGCTATATCCCTTCTAAATATAAGGATGAAGTATTCAGTTTCGAAATTGGCAAAGAGTATCAGTCGATGTACTATTTGATACAAGAGTTATAATAAGGTCAAGATGAAAACTTACAAAGGTGCCATTAATCTTCAATCGGGAATCCTTTTTCTCGTTTTTTGCGCAATATTGAGTGCCAGCTCATGTAACCCAAAAATTGATTATGCCCGATTCGAAAATAAAAACGATTGGTCTCAACACTATGCATATGGAAGTCCTTCCTGGGACTGTTTTGAACGATTCGCAAACAATCCTGTGTACCGTGGCTACAAAGGTATGGAGTGGCCGGTAAATGGGTTCCTTTTTGCAGATCCAGCTAGTCAGGATTGGTTTCTATATATAGGGGAGTATACTAAAAATTACAGTAACAGCGATCCTTTCTACAAAGACAGGAATTGCCTGATCTATAAATCATCTGACAAAGGCAAGACTTGGAAAAATCTTGGGAACCTGTTTCCTGACGGCATGGTTTGCTACGATTCCATAGAGGTTAGAATTCCGGATGTAATGGTAACTTATGCAGAACAAAAGTACCATCTGGTATTTGATTGGCGGTCCAAATATGCAAACTGGATGGATATGAGGAATGGCGGTATCGGATATGCAGTAAGCGACAAACCCGAAGGTCCTTTTGTTGTGTCAAAGGAACCTCTCACATTCAACACCCGAAACCTCCAAAAACCATTGTTGAACCGGTATTGGAGAACGTATGCCCCCATGATTTTTAAGAGAGAAAATGATTGGTCAATAGCCTACATGATGGATGGGGTACCTGCCTGGGCCCTGGCTGTTTCTACCGCATCAAAACCCGAAGGGCCATACAGCGCACCTAAAATTGTACTCAACGTTGAACGAAAAACAAATTATCAACCTTTGCAGGAATTTTTTCCGGCATTTACGCACGAAGGGTATGCGTACTTTCCTTCAACCTCAGTGGCAATTAACCGCAACTACCAATCTATCCACCGTGTGAAAATTGAGGATATGACTGATCCTGAAAAGTATGAACTGTTTTGTGCAGGTTCATTATGGCACTCTGTCAATGTTGAAAATGAATATAGCGGCATTTGGGGGCAGACCTTTTCAGGCTTTATAGATAATAAAGATACGCTTTACATTATGTATCCATCTAAAGACAGAAAAGATTTTGGAACAATAAACCTTGCCAAATCTTCGTGGAAAAACCTTAACAGGAATAGAGGATTCTGGGTTACGGCCCAAGAGGGAAAATCTATTTCGTACCTCAAAAAAATTATTAATATGGATGGTATTGACATAAGTTTTGCACTTGAAGGGGTGATGCATATTGTATGGGATTTTAACACTCCACTTGATGTGCAGAATATCTGGGGAAAATTTTCTTTTGACGGCAGCGACGCTGAGTATAAAGAAATATCAATAAGTAAAACCAAATGGTTGGTCAGCTATTACAGTAAGATTAAAGGTAAAATCAATTTAGATTCAGGAAAAATACAAACATGGAAAGATGACGGGAACACTCTTAACATTAAGAATACCAATGGGCAATTTGAACTTTTCATCAATGAAGAAAAGTGCTGGAAGGGAAAAATGACGGAGAGTCCTGGGTTAATAGGGATCATGTTAAACAAGCATAGTTATCTATTCGTCGATCGTTTCGAAGTCAAAGGGAAGCAATTAAAAGGTCAGGTTACGTACGGTTTTTTCGATGCCCTGGTTGCTTCGGGTAATAAAGAAAAGGATTGGGAGTTTAAACAGGGATCCGCATTTTTATTAGGGAGGGGAGCGGTTTCCAAGCGGGATTCGTCTTTTGCTAAATGGAACTTCGATGGTGAAGGTGTCGAACTCTACTTGCCCAAAGGACCGCATTATAACAATGTAAATATTTATCTTGACGGAGTTCTTGCAGGCAGAGTGTCACTAAATAGTGAAAAAGAACAAAAATCATTTCTGGTATATAAGTCCGGAATCCTAAAAATGCAACCACATGCAGTTTACATTGAGTCAATGGATGGATTGCTTCCGGTGGATTGTATTAAAGTAAACATGTAAGATATAAACCAAATCTTAACTGAACAAATAGCTATATGACAAATTTAGATACATGCTTAATACAAAAAAGGGATGTTGTAAAAATGGTGCTGGATGGGAAAAAACCTCCTTATGTACCTTGGTCTTTTAAATTTACGTATGAGCCATATCAAATGCTCCGTCAATATTATAACTGTGACGATTTAGACCTTGTCGTGGGTAATCATTTACTCCTTTTTGGGTGCGACGCCGGGATGACCGTTCAAATCGGAAAAGATCTTTATCAGGATTATTTTGGGGTTGTGTGGGATCGTAGTGTTGATAAAGATATTGGTAATGTAATGGGGTGTACATTGACAGAACCAACGTTGAAAAACTATTCTTTTCCAGATCCATTTGATCCCCGTTTTTATGCAGATATCAAACCTTCAATTGTTGCCAAACCTGATTTGTTCCGTGTTTTCCAAATAGGATTTTCATTATATGAGCGCGCGTGGACATTGAGAGGTGTTGAAAATCTGTTAATGGATTTTTGTGTTAATCCTGAATTTGTAGAAAAATTATTTGACGCTATTTGCGATTTCAATGTTTTGCAAATTAAGAAAGCGTGCTCTTACGACATCGATGCTGTATTATTTGGAGACGATTGGGGGCAGCAAAAAGGATTGATAATGGGATATGATGTTTGGAAAGAATTTATTTATCCCCGTCTTCAACGTATGTATAAGGCGGTACATGATAATGGGAAGTATGTAATGATACATAGTTGCGGCGATGTTGATGAAGTATTTGATGATTTGATAGTAGCTGGAGTGCAATGCTTCAACCCTTTTCAACCGGAAGTAATGGATATATACGAACTCCTTCCGCGTTATCGTGGGAAACTTACTTTTCATGGTGGTCTTTCAATTCAAAAAACCCTTCCGTATGGCACTATTGAGGAGGTAATTAAAGAATCTGAAAAGTTAATTGAATTAGGGAATGAAGGAGGTTACATCTTCTCTCCTTCGCATTCCGTAGAAGGTGATGCTCCATTAGAGAATATTTTGGCATTCATTAAAGTAGCAACCAACCAGACGATATTGAATTAAAAAGTCCATCATATGAGTCAGTTTATTAAACGCTTTATCTTATTTTATATTGTATGTCTGTTCCTTATCAGAAGTAGTGCAGGGGAAGAGGTTTTAAGTATCATACCCGAACCGGTTAGCAAACAACTATTGAGAGGTGAATTCATTTTACGGGACAATACCAGTATTAATGCAGAAATAGGAACGCTCAAAAATGCTTCAACTTATTTACAGGGCTACATCAGTAAAAAATATGGCATCCGGAATAAAGTTGTCGAAAAAACTCCTAAAAAAAATTTTATCAGGCTTTCTGTGACGGATACTTTGAAAAACAGGGAAGGATATGTTCTGAAGGTAAGCAATAATAGTGTGGAAATTGCAGGCGCTTCAGCCACCGGAGTATTTTATGGCATTCAAACTTTCCTGCAAATGCTGCCCCCTGAGGCAAAGTGTCATAAGAAAATTGCCGTACAGGCAATAAATATTACAGACTTTCCCCGATTTTCGTGGCGTGGCCAGCAACTGGACGTGAGCCGGCATTTTTTCCCGGTTGATTTTATCAAAAAATTGATGGATGTTATGGCCATGCATAAGTTAAATGTATTTCACTGGCACCTTACGGACGATCAGGGCTGGCGGATTGAAATAAAAAAATATCCTCTGCTTACACAGATTGGAGCCTGGCGCGACAGCACATTAATTGGAGCTTATGGGCAATATCCTGTAATGTACGACCGGGAAAGATATGGCGGCTATTACACGCAGGAAGAAATTAAAGATGTTGTCCGGTACGCGAGTGAAAGGTTTATTACAGTAGTCCCGGAAATTGAAATGCCAGGTCATTGTATTTCTGCGTTGGCTGCTTATCCTGAACTTTCCTGTACGGGCGGACCTTTCGGGGTAGGTCCAAGATGGGGCGTTTATAATGACGTTTTTTGTGCCGGGAAGGATAAAACTTATGAATTTCTGGAAAATGTATTAGATGAGGTTATTCAATTATTCCCCTGCGAATATATCCATATCGGGGGTGATGAAGTGCCAAAAGACAGGTGGAAAAATTGCAATGCTTGCAAGCACAGGATACATGAAGAAGGTTTGAAAGATGAAAATGAACTCCAGGGCTATTTTGAAAAGCGAATTGAAAATTATCTGCACAATAAAGGCAAAAAGGTGATTGGGTGGGACGAGATTATTGATGGTGGATTGCCTGAAAGAGCTGTTGTTATGTCGTGGAGAGGCGTGAGCGGGGGAATAAAATCCGCTAAGGCACATCATTATACGATAATGACCCCTTTTGATCCTTGCTATTATTATGTTTATCAAGGAAGGTATGAGGAACCTCTCGCGGGCGGCGACTGCAATTTGGCGAGTGAGGTGTATAACTTTGATCCGGTGCCTGATCAATTAAATGAAGCAGAAGCTGAATATATCCTGGGTGGGCAAGGATGTGCCTGGTCTGAATACATGCCCATTGGTAAAATTGCAGAGTACATGATTGTTCCCAGAATGTCGGCTTTATCAGAAGCACTTTGGTCAGCAAAATCAAAAAAAAACTTGAGCTATTTCCTTGAAAGGATGAATGATCAATACCTTAGAATGGATTATTATGATATTAATTATCGAGTTGACTATCCTGCTAATTACGGATTTGTAAATCGTTATCTGGAAGAGAAAGTGCAAATAACACTGGACAATATTATTCCAGGCAGTAAAATTCGATACACAACAGATGGAAGTAAACCTGTTAAGTCTTCCAAGCTTTACAAAGGACACCTAACGTTACATCTGGATAGCATTAAGCCTGTCGTCCTAAAATCGAGGACATTTATGCCGAATGGACGGCAGAGTGTTGTACATGAAGGCATTTTTGTAAAACTGGACTGGAAAGCATCCGTTTTTCCTGAGGATGCAATACAAGGACTGAATTTTAACTATTTTGAGAAAGAACTACGATCTGTTGAAGAAATAATAGGAAAACCGGACCGGACAGGAGTCAATGATTCAGTGATAAGTTTAAATAATATAACAAGCAATTCATTTGCTTTGGTTTATGATGGCTATATAAAAGTGCCTGAAAGTACTGTTTATAATTTTGACTTATCCAATCCAAAAGGGAAAGCATTGCTTTGTATTGATGATATGAAAGTGGTGGATAATACGGCCGTATTGCCTCATTACTTTCAGGGAAATGGGAAAATTGCACTTAAGAAAGGATACCATAGTTTAAGTCTCAAATATTTGACAACGGATATGGGGAAACGTCTTAGGCTTGGCTGCCATTTCAACGACAAAGAAATAGAAGAAATTCCCGCTGCATGGTTTTATCATTAACTTGGGTCTGTAATGCAACTCTTTTCTCTTTATGAAAAACACAAATCCCAACAGCGGCCTTGCTGAGGTTGTACTGGCTACCGCTCCGCATGTAGAACACTACGGCAAGAAAACCCTTGCCAAGATATATTAAACCCACTTCCGTTAAAATTAACGCCAGACGAAAGTGTATTTGTAGTTTTTCGTCAGCAGACAGACCAAGCTATTTATTGAATTTTGCAAAACATTTGGAAATTATTTATTAATCAATTTTACAATGCAACAAAAAATTTCAAAAAACTTCTACAGCTATTTTCTCTACCTATCTGTGTTTTCCGTTAGTACATTTATTCTAATCTGCTTAATGTCAGACGTAATGGCAGGTGTGAAAAAATCCGGGATAATGATGGGAATGGGCGAAGTTAACTATACCCCGCCGGTCGGACTTGACCTGCAAGGCAATTACCGCGGCAATGACTACGCATCAAGAGGGATTCATGATTCCCTATATGCCCGTGCCATAGTAGTTAAGAATGATCAGTCTGAAAAAATAGCTATGTTGACTGTAGATGTTTGTTGGATCAAGAGGAGCGCTATCCAATTTATGCGCGAATACATTGCTAAAAACAGTGACATCAAGGCCGAAAATATTATGATTATGGCTACCCATACCCATAGTGGGCCGAAGCCACTTTTAGAGTCGCCGGGAGCGAAGGAGTTTTTCGAAAAAGCTGCCAGCGCAGTTCTTATTGCGAACCAACGGTTAAAACCATCAAAAATTTCTGTTGGACGTTCCAACGAAGCCAGGATTTCCTTTAATCGGCGCTTGCAATGCAGTGACGGTTCGACGCACATGTGTTGGGAGAAAGTTGCTACACCGGATTTTGTTGTAAAGCCATTAGGCACAGTTGATCCAGATGTAATTACAGTTACTGTTGATCAACAAGGTATACAGACGGGAGCAATCGTAAACTTCGGATGCCATCCGGCAACCCTGACCGGGAATAATTGGCTCTATTCAGCCGATTTTCCCGGCTACATGGTTGAATCGATGAAAAGGGTGATGGGAAAAGATTTTTGTCCCTTGTTTTTCAATGGCCCCTGCGGAAATGTTACTCAGATAGACTACAAAATAGGGCATATTGATACCTATCAGGAGTGTCAGCGGATAGGTTATATGCTTGGAGTGGCAGCCATGGAATCTATGAGGCACCGGCATTATTGTTATGGCAATGAAGTTGCAGTTTCAAGGGAACTGGTTCCGTTAAAGCACATTGCCATAACAGACGAACAATTAAATTGGGCCGGTAAGGTGATGGAAAAGGTGAAAAAGGAAGGAATGCCACCAATACAGACAGATGGAATTCCGGATGCACAGTATGCGCAGGACTGGATGGAACTGTTTAAGGTTCAAAATCGCATTGATAGCCTAGAGGTAATGGTTGTACGTATTGGGGATATCGCATTTGTGGGTTTACCGGGTGAAATGTTCAGTGAATTTGGTATTGAGATTAAGAAGAAATCCCCATTTACCTATACGCTGGTAATGGGCTTAACCAATGATAACCAAAAATATTTTCCAACCGAAGTCTCCTTCTCTCAAGGGTTAAAAGGATTTAAACCCATGATTACCGGGTATGAAACAACTCCCGGCACCTCCTTGTACGACAGGGGCTCTGGTGAAAAACTCACTAATTCTGCAATAACCCAACTCAATAAATTATTTAAGATCCGTCCGTAATGTCATTCATCCAGGCAAGTATATGAACTCAAAACAGAGACTTCACAGGACGTTAGATCACCGCGAACCTGATCGAGTGTGCAAATAAGTACTTAGACTATATATTAACTTACAAAGTTAGTCTTTAACTTGTACAATTTTCTATGTAGATGCACTTATAATCGTTCTATTTCAGGTTTATGTCACAATTTACAACAAGTTAATCAATACAAAATGAGGACATTAAAATTCTACTCGACGATTTTTCTGCTTTTGACAGGATCATTATTATTTGGTGAGAATCAACTTGCTGTGTCAAATCTGCGTTGCGAATCCAAGGTAAATCCGTTGGCCATAGAAGAAAAGAGGCCACATTTCAGCTGGTGGATTAACTCCGGCAACAGGAATACAAAACAGTTGAACTACCACATTCTGGTGGCTGACTCAAAGGAGAAGCTTGAACATAACGTTGGAAATAGCTGGGATTCGAAAATTATTAAGGAGGATGCATCCATTCGGATCGCTTATGCCGGAAAGGCGCTTATCTCCGAAAAAAAATATTTTTGGAAAGTAAGAATCAAGGATCAAGCCGGGAATGAGTCAGACTGGAGTGAGACTGCCTGGTTTCAAATGGGACTATTATCCGCTTCCGACTGGGGTAAAGCCAATTGGATTGCCTTCAAAAACCTTCCGGATTCGATGAAAATCTTTCCTGGTATTCATGGATTCGGAAATAATCTTGGATCAAAAGGAGTTGAAAGAAGTATCCTTCCTTTGTTCAGAAAAGAGTTCACACTTGAGAAGGAGGTTAAAAGCGCTACATTGTACATCAGCGGATTGGGACAATATGAAGGTGCCATCAATGGCATAAAGGCCGGTAACAGCTTTCTTTCGCCCGGATGGACTGATTACAGTAAAATGTGTTTGTACAACTCGTATGATGTTACCAATCAGTTGCAAAAGGGTGGAAATGTGGTAGGCGTCATGTTGGGTAATGGATTTTACAATGTTAACCGGGAAAGATACAGGAAACTGGTCATTGCCTATGGTTATCCCAAAATGATATGCAGATTGAAAATTGAATTCAAGGATGGTACCTACCGGGATGTTGTTTCAGGAACTGACTGGAAATGCGAGGCTTCACCCATACTGTATTCAAGTATTTATGGCGGTGAAGATTATGATGCTACCAGGGAACAAAAAGGGTGGAACCTGCCGGGATTCAATGATACAAAATGGCAGCAAGCCCTGCCTGCCGATGTTCCTGCAGGCAGATTGGAACCGGAGTCCGACTATCCGGTTACGGTCAATCAAACCATCAAGCCGAAGTTGATTGAGAAACTTTCGAAGGGCAGATATTTGTATGATTTTGGGCAGAATGGTTCGGGAATTATTGAACTAAAAGTCAAGGGGAAGAGGGGATCCGTGATTAAAATCACCCCAGGCGAACTGATAACCAGGGATAAAGAGATCAATCAAAAAGCTTCAGGCTCTCCCTATTTTTATTCATATACCCTGAAAGGGGAGGGAAACGAGGTTTGGCAGCCAAAGTTTAGCTACTATGGATTCAGGTATGCAATGGTAGAAGGGGCAGTCCCCGAAAATGAAGTGGAATCAGCCGATTTACCAAAAGTGGTTTCGCTGACCATGTTGCATACCTGCAATTCTTCACCAAAAAATGGTGAATTTACCTGTTCCAATCAGCTTTTCAACCAAATCTATACATTGATTGACTGGGCCGTACGCAGCAATCTCCAAAGTGTCGTAACGGATTGTCCGCATCGTGAAAAGCTGGGCTGGCTCGAACAAACCTATCTGATGGGCGCTTCGCTGCATTACAACTATGACCTATACTCGCTCTATCAAAAAGCCGTCAGGGACATGATTGAGGCCCAGACCACAGAAGGACTGGTTCCGGACATAGCGCCTGAATATGTTCCGTTTACCGGTGGTTTTAGGGATTCACCGGAGTGGGGGAGCGCTGCGGTCATTTTGCCATGGATGCTCTGGGAATGGTATGGCGACAGATCGATTCTTGATGAGGCCTTACCGATGATGAAGAAATACGTTGACTATCTTGGGACAAAAGCAACAGATCATATTGTAAGCCATGGACTTGGCGATTGGTTCGATTATGGTCCAAAATCCCTCGGAGAGGCCCAGCTTACGCCAAAAGCGCTAACGGCAACTGCCATCTATTATTACGATCTCCAACTTCTTTCAAAAATGATGCGAATTTGTAACAAGCAAGAAGATGCAAAAAAGATGGATGCATTGGCCGGAGAGGTGAAATTGGCCTTCAATGCGAAGTTCTTCGATCCAAAAACTAAAATCTATTCGACAGGTAGCCAGACAGCCATGGCGATGCCATTGTGTGTTGGATTGGTGGAGGAGAAGAACAAAAACGAAGTATTTAAAAATTTGACATCAACAATCTCACAATCAGGTAACGTACTGACTGCCGGCGACATCGGGTTTCATTTTTTGGTCAAGGCATTGGAAGAGGGTGGTGCATCACAGCTTTTATTTGACATGAATTTCAGGAATGATGTTCCGGGATACGGGTTTCAGTTAAAAAAGGGAGCAACTGCTTTGACAGAATCATGGCCGGCGCTCGAACAGGTTTCCAACAACCATTTGATGCTGGGCCATCTGATGGAGTGGTTTTACACCGGACTGGGCGGAATCAAGCAGGAACCCGGCAGCGTGGCGTTTAAAAATATCACGATCAGACCTGAGATTGTTGGGGATATCAGTCAGGTAAAAGCAAGCTATTTTTCACCCTACGGCAGAATCAGAAGTGAATGGACCAAAGAAAAAAATTCACTGGTTATGTTGGTCGAGATACCAGCCAATAGTACGGCATCGGTCTATTTCCCTATCAAAGGAGGTGGTGGTGTCACTGAAAATGGTAAAAGTGTGGTACTTTCAAAATCAGCAGAAGGTAAATATTTCTGCAGGATAGGTTCCGGAAGTTATTCTTTCAAAATGATTCTGTAATTTTGCTTACCTAATACGACCCTGTCATGATAAAATGCCTTTTCATTTTCATGTTTCTTGTGGTTTCATGTACCACTTTTGCCCAGAACATTCCCGGTAAAAATATACTTCACTTTTATGTTGGAACTTATACAGACTCCGGCAGTGAAGGAATTTACCGATTTGGGCTGGACATGCAATCCGGGAAATTGCACAGTAACGGACTGGCGGTTCTCTCTGAGAATCCCTCTTACCTTGCCATGAGCAAGGATGGTAAAAATTTGTTGGCTGTCAGGGAAACCAAAGATGAAAACAATCACAGTAATGGGTACATTGAACTGTTTAAAATTGATGAAACCGGAAATCTAACGTCAGTCAACAAAGTGGCCAGCGGTGGCACCCATCCGTGTCATGTGGCTGTCAACGAGGATGGTTTGGTCCTGGCTTCAAATTATACAGGAGGAAATGTTGCCCTGATGCGCATTGAACCTCCCGGGGAGTTGTCTGAGGTTTTGTCCGCCGATCAGCACACAGGACATGGACCTGTGGCAAACCGGCAGGAGAAGCCACATGTACACAGCGCTATTTTTGAACCCAAAGGGAAGCGCATTTTTGTGGCCGATCTGGGCATCGATCAGATCAAGGTTTATACCATTGACAAAGCCACCACTACCTTAAAACCCAACAAATACCCGGAAATTAAACTGCCGCCCGGGAGTGGTCCGCGGCACATGGCGATCCATCCCAACGGAAAACTGCTATTTGTTGCCAACGAGCTGGGATGTAATGTTTCAGTTGTTCAGCTACTTGATAATGGTGCTTTTAAAGTTGTGGAAACAGTTTCAACGCTCCCTACTGATTTCACGAAACCAAATACCTGTGCGGATATTCATCTTTCTCCGGAGGGAAATTTCCTCTACGTTTCCAACAGGGGAATGAACAGCATCGCCATTTTTGCTGTCAATGAGAAGGAGCAAAAGGTCAAACTCCTTGGTCATGAAGATACCAAAGGTGAGGCGCCACGCAATTTTACCTTAACTCCTCAGGGTGACTTTTTACTGGTTGCCAATCAGAATACGGACAACATTGTGGCCTTTAAGCGCAATGCGGAAACAGGTTTGCTCTCCTACACCGACCAGATCAACGCCTTCAAACCGGTTTGTTTGCTTTTCAAATAAGTATACCAAAAGGATATCAAGTTGGCCGATAAAAAATAAAACCCTGTATCACAGACAATGATACAGGGTTTTACGGTTATTGAAATCAATTACGCAGATGTCTAATTGATATTCTGTTAATTAAAGATTTTTCACCACAGCCAGCGCTGCTTCATAGTTGGGCTCGTGTGTAACTTCGGAAACATATTCCACGAATTTTACCACGCCCGATTTGTCAATAACAACGGTACCGCGGGCAAGCAGACGAAGTTCCTTGATCCAAAAACCATACTTCTGGCCAAACTCAAGATCTTTGTGGTCTGAAACCGTTTTGATATTGTCAAGTCCTTCGGCAGCGCAAAAACGACTCTGGGCAAAGGGAAGGTCACAAGAGATGGAGAGAACAACCACGTCCTTCAGGTTATTGGCTTCCGCATTGAACCTTCTGTTTTGGGCGGCACAAACACCGGTGTCGATAGATGGATAGGAGGCAATGATAATTGTTTTTCCTGCAAAATCAGATAGCTTAACGGGAGCCAGTCCTGCTCCAACTGCTACAAAATCAGGAGCTTTATCACCAACCTTGATTTCGTTTCCAAGCAGGGTCAAAGGATTTCCTGCAAATGTAATTTTAACTGAACTTTCTTTCATGTGTATAATAATTTGTTTTTTAATGGTCACATGGAACCCTCAACGAATATCATATTTTTTGTCAAATAGTTGTTCGTGAGGGTTTCATTTTTGAATGAATTAATTTTTTAGATATAACACAATCGGATTGTGTTTTGTTTACAGAATTTTTTACGCAAATAGTCGAAAATGGATTCGTTTTTATACCAAGAGACTGATTAAAATTTGTTTTTTTGTCCCGTTAGGGCAATGTCATTAAGTCAAGAAAAATTTATGCGACTCTCAACAGATTGCTTCACACTTCGTTCCTCGTGTTCGCAATGACGGATCATTTTTTTGGAGGTGAGGGAGGAGAGAAGGAGGCGGGCGGCGATTCTGCTATTACCGAAAACTGATGACCCGCCTCCTTCTCTCCTCCCTCACAAAG
>Ga0172379_10001405_pt1 | contig 47885 bp, 47 predicted proteins | sample GrowelOW334metaG_FD_119756 | JGI IMG/M metagenome (GOLD analysis project Ga0172379, IMG submission 119756) | Groundwater microbial communities from an aquifer near a municipal landfill in Southern Ontario, Canada - Groundwater well OW334 metaG | ecosystem: Environmental > Aquatic > Deep...
AACCTCGATTACAAGATCCGCAATCTTGCGTCCTATCCGTTGAACGACGAGGGCAGAGAACTTACCTAGCGATTATACACAGTTTCCTAAAAATTAGAAGCCTAAAAGCTCCGTAAAGACATCGATGAGCGTTTCCTTATATTCCACCTCAGGAAGGCGTGTAATAAGAAATGAACGGACATCCTTTGCCAATTTTCCCTCTATGGGAATGTGTACGTAGGGGTTTGCCTGTGTCTTTTTCTTAATAATAAGTTCATGCAACTTCCCGTGCTTCTCTAAAAATGCGAAGTTTTCAATACTTCCAAGTGGATATAATTTTTTCCCTATCGTTATTCCCCGCGAGTCAATCGCAAAATCATAAATAGTCGGCTCTTGCTTACCAAAGAAAAACACGAGTCCTGCCGCAAGAATAATGAAAAGTCCGAAAAAGAAATCCTGTTTCCAGAATGCAACAACTACAATTCCAAATGCAATCGCACCCATGATTGAAAACCATTTCGAATCTTTTTCAAAATGCTCATATTCTGGCGCACTCCACGAAAACGATGTCTTCTCCTTTTTGATTTTATCAGCGTAGTCCATGTGATAATTAATTACCTTATAAGTATACCGTTTTCGTGTGTGAAGTGTAGTATCCGGTAGTGGAAAACCGCTCAATCAATTCCTAATTCTTCATGCTTTTGTTTAAAAATTAGAAATTGAACATTAAAAATTAATAAAGACTCACTAAATAGTGAGTCTTTATTATGCTGTAGCCCCAAGGGGGATCGAACCCCTGTTTATGCCGTGAAAGGGCATTGTCCTAGCCACTAGACGATAGGGCCATATTGCTTAGAGATTTCCGAGCAACCTCTGCTGTAATAATCTATCACTCAGAACCAAAAATGTAAATTTTGAATACGCGAGAAATTAAGAAAGGTTCGCCTCTCCCTATAAGCGATGTCTCACCCCTATGAAAATCTGGCTTGATGATTAAACAAGTAAATCCGCTTAGTCCCCACTCACTGTATTACAAAATTAGTTACAAATTTTCAATTTTCCACCCAACCAGACAAAAAGAGGACCGGTTATTGCAAGTGAAACTGGGTACCAATGATTGCCCAAATTCCATCCATTAATCGCACCAGCTACACCACCCAATCCGCCAAGAATCATAAGCACATAAATATGCCGCATTGGATTTTGCGGCGCTACCTTTGCCGTTACATATCCGCCAACTATTGTATAGATACTGCGATAAAAAAGTGCGAACGCGAGCATCCACGTGACATATGCGCCCGGATTAGTTTGTGGAGGAAGAATGCCAAGTGATTCCAACACAAAATCTGTCGCGATTGATAAAATAGCAACTGTGAAAAATCCCGCAACGACAGCTCCAGTGCTCTTGAAAATGGTTTTGTTCATATATTTATATTACCAAAATATGCTAGCGCGCCAAAAAACCATCATGCAAGATGATGGTTTTTATATTAGCGGAGTGTGGGGAGGTTTAGAATTGCGCCATTTCAATCAGTATAGGCATCCCTTGGGGTCTGTTCGAGTTTTGAAATTGGGGTATCGGGGTCGGAGTCTTTTTAGTGTTAATTTAAATAAAGTCGGCTAACGCCAATGGCAAGAAGTATGAGGACCACAACACATAGACCCATAGAAATATATTTCGTAGCAAATCTAATTTTTGTGAGAAAGGCCGCTTTATTATGTAATCGAACCCCTTCCCTCTTATTTGTATCCCATTCTCTTTTAGTTTGCGCGAATAAGCTCGTAATTATATGAGAGAGTAGGTTTGTGAGGGGCGATAAAATTATAATGGCAACTAATGACCATACAGAAATTTTTATTAAAATGACCGTCAGTGGATCTACGATGGAAGCAATTTCCTTAATGAAGTTAAAAAGAAGGGTTAGGATCGTTAAAGCAAAGCCAGCAATATACCAATGTAGCTGTTCATGCCCCGCCCTAGTTTCTTCCATCTTTTTTTCGAACTCTTCTTCGTTCATGTGATTGTTGCGTCAATAATAGATTTAAATAATATCAAGGTTTCTACAATACTACTGTCTAGAATGCGGAGGCGGAAGGATTCGCCTCTCCCTTCGGTCGAGACCTCATTACTTCGTAATTTCGGCCACGGTTCGAATCCTTTCCTCCATCATAGCGCCAAAAAACCATCATGCAAAATGATGGTTTTCTGTCGTTGCGGAGGCGGAAGGATTCGAACCTTCGGAGGGGTTCCCCCCTCGACTTCTTAGCAGGAAGCCGCTTTCGACCGCTCAGCCACGCCTCCCTACCCAATTCGCAATTCGGATTGAATTACAGATAGGTAAGTTCCTATAGCTTACGGCATTTTTCTCGTTGCTTCAAGTTTTTCAGCATAATTGCTCATTTTCCTTGTATTCACCTCTTACTTCTGTTAGTTTCAATACAGATGAAGCAATCTCGACCCCCAATTGTTGTAGTAATGGGACATGTGGATCACGGGAAAACCACGCTTCTTGACCATATCCGAAAAACAACCGTAGCGAGCAAAGAAGCGGGGGGCATTACCCAATCTATTGGCGCCTATGAAATTGAACACACTCCTGCGGGCTCAAAAGAAGCGAAGAGAATTACTTTCATTGATACTCCAGGACATGAGGCGTTTTCTAAAATGCGAGAACGCGGCGCAAAAATTGCCGACCTCGCTATTCTTGTGGTCGCTGCAGATGATAGTGTGAAACCCCAGACGAAAAATGCACTTAAATACATTCAAGAAGAAAAGGTTCCTTTTATTGTTGCAATAAATAAAATTGATAAGCCGGGTGCAGACATTGAAAAAGTGGTGAATGACCTTATGCAGCTTGGCATCTACCTTGAAGGAAAAGGAGGTGATGTTTCATGGCATGCTGTTTCTGCAAAGACCGGCGAAGGAGTAAATGAGCTTCTCGACCTTATTCTTCTCACTTCTGAACTCGAGGATATTCATTGTATTGGCGATAATGTTGCTTCGGGAGTTGTGATTTCCGTAAGAATGGATTCAAAGCGGGGTTTAGTTGCGGGCGTCATCATTAAAGAGGGTATGCTTATGCAAGGATATACGATTGCGACTCACAGCACCTCAGGCAAGGTGCGTACTCTTGAGAACTTCATGGGAAAAGCAATACAACAACTGGAACCAAGTGCGCCCGCACTTATTATAGGATTTGAAAAAGCTCCGCAAATTGGTGAAATATTCTGTGCACACAAAGATGAAAAAGTACTTCATGAATCTCTCATCAAGCTTGAGAAGATGTTGCCAAACGAAAATAAAAATACATCATTTGAAAAGGGTGAAAAGCGCCTCGCAATAGTGCTCAAAGCTGATGAGGCAGGAACTCTCGAAGTCTTGAATGAGGTGATGGGACGTCTCGCAAAAACGCTTCCTCTCGCTATTGTAAAATCTTCAGTGGGACCCGTAACTGAGGGAGATGTAAAAGATGCAGACAGCATGAAAGCGGCAATTATTGGATTTCACACGAAGATGGATCGTGCTGCAGAAAATATGGCACTCGCAAAAAAAATCTTATTCTTCAACTCCCCTATTATTTACGAACTTGAAAAACAAGTTGCGGAACATGCAGAAAAATTAACTACAAAAGAATTCCGCACAATTGAAATCTTGGGAGTATTCGGCGGCGCAAAAGGAAAGGAGCGGGTGGTGGGTGGTCGCGTTGCATTAGGCCCCATTAAAAATCAGGAGTCTTTCGAAATTTGGTTTGATACAAAACTCATTGGAAAAGGAAAGATTCTCAACCTCCAATCAGGACGCAAAGACATTGCCGAAGCAGAGACTGGCATAGAAGTGGGGCTTCTTGTAGAAAGTGATGACCCAATTCGCGTAGGCAATCGCCTCGTATTCGCATATCCTTAATTTATTATGAAGCCTTTTCGCAATCTTAAAGCGGGGTCGCTCATCGAAGAAGAACTCGGAAAGATTCTTACGCGTGATTATAATTTTGAAGGAGCACTCGTAACTATTACTGATGTGCTTGTTGATGAAAAGTTATTGCACGCCACCATCAAAATTGGTATTATTCCGTTTGCGAAGAGCCCCGTGGTCTATCGCGCGCTCACTAATAGTGCGAGTAGTCTTCGTCAGAAGTTACTTAAAAAAATGAATATCAAACCGATGCCATTTTTGAAATTTGAAATTGATACGAGTGGTATGACCGAGCAGGAAAAGAGTGGTACCTTGATGCTTGAAGATGAGGCAATTCAGTAATTAGTTATTCACAATATACTATATGGCCTGGTAGCCAAGTGGTAAGGCAAGGGTCTGCAAAACCCTTATACGTGGGTTCGAGTCCCACCCAGGCCTCCAAAATGAGGACACATTACTTGCTTGATATGTGTTCTTTTTTTTGTTTCAATAAATGCATTGTTCTTTTACAAAAAGGCGGGGTGGCCAAGTGGTAAGGCGTAGGTCTGCAAAACCTATATGCGTGGGTTCGAGTCCCACCCTCGCTTCGATGCCCGTTGTGGCATTTATTCATTTCATTACTCGTGCGAGTAATGATGTTATATACCGCAGCAATATTGCTGCGGTATTTTTATTTGAAAAAATCATATTTCGATGTAGAATCTACCCATAGCTCGGGTGGCGGAATGGTATACGCGAGGGACTTAAAATCCCTTGACCGTAATAGGTCGTGTGGGTTCGAGTCCCACCCCGAGCACTATGAAGAAGATTCTTATTATCACCTCCGCATATGGGAGTGGACATAAAGTACCCGCAGAAGCACTTCAAGAGGAATTATTACATCGCGGCTACGCGGTAAGTGTTTTAGATTTTAAAGATATTATTGGAACCGATCCCGAACGCATCAGTAAAAAGATATACGAGCTTTCAGCAGAGCACCTCCCTCTTCTTTATCAAGGAATTGCCTCAATTACTGACTCAGAAAAAATACTTAATCGTATTTCCTCCCTTCTTCCTCCCTCATCACTTAAAAAGTTTGAGCAGCTGCTCCAAAAAACTAAGCCAGATATTATTGTTACCACCTACCCCGCCGCCAATCGTCTCATTACGATGTATAAGAAAAAAATGGGATTTTCTCTTGTTACTGTGGTTACCGATCTTAAAAGTCTTCATCGATACTGGATTGCACCTGGCACCGACGCCTATCTCGTTCCTCTTCGTGAAACAAAAATAGCGCTTCGGGCCCTTGGTGTTCCCGCACGCCTTATTCATGTTCTTGGATTTCCTCTTCGTCCTGTGTTCACGAAGAAAAAGGATAATAGAGTATTGCGACAAAATTTCTCCATCTCTACACGCGCATTCGTTGTTCTTTATATGCTTCACACAGGACCGGATCACTTTGCATTACCACTTGCGCGGAAAATTGAAATGATGCCAAACACTCAATTGGTTGTAATATGTGGGAAAAACGAAAAGTTGCGCACTCAACTCGTACGAAAACTTCCTCACGCGCACGTGCTTGGATTTGTCTCAAATATTGATGAATATCTCCGCATTGCCAACGTGGCAATGGGAAAAGCAGGAACGGGCTTTCTTATGGAGTCAGCTACCATGGGCTGCCCCGTTATTATTACTAAATATCTAAAACCACAAGAAGAAGGAAACGCACAATTGTTTGAGGAAAAAGGAATTGGTTTTATAGAAACAAGCACTACAAAAATTCTAAAACGCCTTGAAGAGATGGAGAAAACAGGAGAGAAAAAAGAAGTATCAAAAACAAAAACTCCTCTCATTCATAACCTCAATGCCACTCGAAGAATTGTGAATTACATAACCTCACTCTAATTGACATTTTATTTCGTACATTGTATTTTATAGGCACTGTTCATTAATAATTCTTAGAGGTATCTCTATGCTTAGAGGGCTTGAGAGTCTTTTCAGTATATTCTCAAAAAAGGGTATTAACCCCAAAGAAACGCGCTATACTATCCCGCATCCGAAAGATGCCGCCTTTGCAGAATTTGCAGCGCTCCACCACCTTTCTGCTCAACAAATCCAGGATATTATACGAACAATAGGAGAGCAGATTGAATTGAGTAGGAAGTTTGATCTTTTTGTTGAGTGGGGGCACTATCAAAAAGAAGTTGCATTTATTCTTGTATTTCTAGACCAGATGGGAGGGCCATCTACCATACGAGAAAGATATCTTTTCAATGATGCAAAATATCTTCTCACCGAAATGATGGATGCACACTTTCTCAATGAGTTGAGTCATTATTTTACACAATGCTCTAATCAGGGTGGTATAAAAAATAAATACGCACTTCACCTTGAGTCTATCCGCGGAAGAATACTAAATAATATTTATAACAAAGAATTGTAAACCCCGATTATTCGGGGTTTTTATTTCCTACATAGAGCGGAGGGGGTGAGATTCGAACTCACGATGCCTTGCGGCATACCGCATTTCAAGTGCGGCGCGTTCGACCGCTCTGCCACCCCTCCGCTCTATGCACGACTATTTCCACATCCAATACAGCACCAGTCTACCTTAAACCCATCTTGCTGTAAATAAAAGGAAACGGCTAGTTGCATATAATGTGATTTTGATTTATTGTAAATGCGCATGAACAAGAAGAGAAAAGTAGTCCGCAAAAAACATAGTAAAAAAGCAGGAAAGAAAAGAAACCTGCGTCATCGTTAAAAACACCCCGTATGGGGTGTTTTTTTACTCATACTGCGCGCATATTTTCTTAATCTCGTTCTCTAAATACTCCCCCCTCCATCTATCTTTCTTCGATAAAAGAGTCACGAGGTGTTCCGCGAGTGGAATATAATATTTCTTTGTCTCTTCAACCTGTTCTTTTTGTTTACTTATTGTACATCCATCAAGCGTCCGCAAATTATGAAGTCGGTCACAAAGCTTTACACTAAGCGTCTTTGCGGTTGCGTATGTTTTTAGACGCTTTAAATATCCCTCCTTGGGTTGTTTCGTAAGAAGTTTTAACCCCACTACTACCTCCTTTCCAAAATTGAGCTCGATGCGATACGGCGAAAGGATATGAGAATCTTCGAGCACATCGTGCAAAAGCGCCATTACAATTGTCTGTGCATCGGCAACTTTCAACTCATCAACAAGAATCCATGCCACCGTTTTAGGATGCTCAAAATAACGTACGTGACCATTATCCCTCATCTGATCTCGATGGCCATATTTTGCGAGTACGTACGCCGTCTCTATCATTTCTAAATCACGCGGAGAAAGAATGGGCTGAAGCTTGCTCATAAACTCCCTTCTGTCGATATTCGCATATCCCGCAAATGCTTTTTGTTTTTTCATATACTTTTTTGTTGTGGACCTATGGGGAATCGAACCCCAACCTCCTCCATGCCATGGAGGCATAATACCATTTTACTATAGGCCCATTATATCCAGTATCTAAATCTATGTGGGCGATAGAGGACTCTCCCTCGCCTCTTAGCTCGTCGCCACTCGCTTCGGGCTGGGCACCGCCTCAATGAGCACATTGACCTACTGGGTCGCGGTGCATTCTGCTGAATGTATATCGTTCCGGCATTCTCGTCCTCTCGCGAGACAATCAATTGTCTCGCTCAGTGTGGGCGATAGAGGACTCGAACCTCTGACCTTCACAATGTCAATGTGACGCTCTAACCAGCTGAGCTAATCGCCCGCAATCCAACCATGCACATCATACAAAAAGTGAGGAAAAATAACAACTTTTCTTTACAGAAAACATGAAAAAGCGTATAAGAAATGGCTCTAAGAAGGAGCCCCTGTAGTTCAATGGATAGAACAGATCCGTCCTAAGGATAAAATGAGGGTTCGATTCCTTCCGGGGGCACACACAGAAATTGGAGGGTTGGCAGAGTGGTCGAACGCGCCGCACTCGAAATGCGGTTGGGGAGAAATCCCCTCGGAGGTTCAAATCCTCCACCCTCCGCAATTTAAAGTAATACTCGCATAGAGTATTACTTTAATATTAAGAGGATTTGAACCGAAGAAAGAGGTAAATCTTCCCTGTTTTCTTAATAAGCGAAGCGAGTTTAGAAAACAGCAATCCCGCACCGCGGGGCTCCACCCTCCGCACTAACAAAAACAACACTTTTAGAAGTGTTGTTTTTTATATCGGGGGGATTTGAACCACGCGTTGTGGGTTTCTCTGGTACAATAAACATTATGGGAAATGAAAGTAAAAAAATTGTAAAAATTGTTCGTAATGTTATGCCTTCAGTGGTCTCGATTGTTCTTTCAAAAAAACTTGAAGAACTAGAGAGTGAGTTGAATAAAGAAAACGCGCAACAAGGGAAACATCATTCCCCTATTCATATCCCTCTTGAAAAAATTGATGCTCGCGGCATGGTTGAAGTGGGGGGCGGTTCTGGATTTATTGTTGATGCAACCGGAATCATTCTCACTAATAAGCACGTTATTGAGGAAACAAATGTAGAATATACGGTAATCACGAATGACGACACACATTACTCTGCTGAGATTCTTGCGTGTGATCCTGTTGACGACGTCGCGATTCTAAAAATTAATCCTACAAAAAAACTTCCTGAAGTAACCTTAGGTGATTCAACTCAGGTGGAACTCGGACAAACCGCACTTGCGTTCGGTAATGCACTCGGTATTTTCAAAAACACCGTTTCTCGAGGTATTATTTCAGGCCTTTTAAGATCGGTATCGGCCCATGCGGGCGCTTCAGCTCCTCTTCAAGAAATGCGTGGTCTCATTCAAACTGATGCCGCTATTAACCCAGGCAACTCAGGAGGCCCTCTTGTCGACACCCATGGAAGAGTGGTTGGTATTAATGCTGCGGTTGTCGCTGGCGCAGAAAATATTGGTTTTGCAATTCCTATCAATACTGCGCGAAGAGACCTTCAAGATGTAAAAAAATATGGCCGCGTGCGCAGGCCTCTTCTCGGTATACGCTACCTTACCATCACTCCCGATTTTAAGGAGAAATTTAAACTTTCTGTAGACTACGGAGCACTGGTGACCCGAGAATATCCGAAAGATCTCGCCGTCGTTGTGGGAAGTCCTGCTGATATTGCGGGTATTCGAGAAGATGATATCGTCCTTCGATGGAATGGGAAAAAGATAGAAACAAAGAAAACGATTCAAGACTTTTTAGAAGATTGTAATGTGGGAGATATTATCACCCTTTCCCTTCTTCGCGACGGGAAGGAAATTGAAACAAACGTGACTCTTACTGAACGGAAATAAAAATACCCCGCACTATGCGGGGTATTTTTTAGTATATATATTCGTTTACGACGCGTCCTTCCTTATCAAGAAGAATGAGTCGATCATGAAGTGTGTCGAAAAACATAAACTCATTCAACCACACTCGCCACTCGCGAGAAAAGAAATCAGTCTCGTTTCTATGTACTCTGTAGCAACTCCCATAATTTTGTTGATCAATAATGGTTCTGCATTCACCATCAAGTGGCCCTGTAAATTGATTTATTTCGTTTGCGGTAGGAATCCTACAAGAACTGAGGGACCGTAAAAAATTCTGACATTGTCCCGTGAATACTGCCATGCGTGCACTTTCTACACGCGGACACTCATTCGGAAGACTTGGGGAAAAAGCATATAAATCATTCAAAAATCCCGTGCACTTATTTAGACGAATATTGGGTACCCCGCTATCTTTTCTCCAACTATACATAGTTACGCTCTGTCCGCTCCCAAGTTTAATATCACCTTTCTGAAATCCATAGGGGGGGTTAATATCTGCGATGGCTTGAGGAATTACTACCTCACTTCCTTTTCGATTTCCTCTTACTCTCCATCCCGTTACTGAGATTGATTCTGCATTGTTCGATTCTGCTTCAATTACAAAAGAAGAATCTAATTCTTGAAACCCACTTGGAGGCCTTACCGAACTTATTCTCACTTTCTTATAATACGGAGAAAGGTCAGACTCTTTATATCCTTCTGGCGGTATTACCTTTGGTTTTTCAGGCTCTGTAGGCGTAGACACGGGAGTATTCCCTTGCGAAGAAATGGGGGGTTGTTTCACCTGTATTGTCGAAGATGTTGACCAGGGCGGTTTAAAAAGCGTCGCAATTCCCTCTAATTTCACGCCTCCTCCTACTACTTGTGCGACAGCAAATATTAAAAGCGCAATAAAGAAGAGAACGATAACAGAACTAAAACCCTTATTGTTCATATGATGCATTATATAACGAAATTAATAAGTCGATCAGGTACAAAAATTACTTTCTTTACCATCTTGCCCCCGAATGCATTGCTTACGGCTCCTTCTTTTAATGCAATATTTTTTGCATCCTTTTCGGTGATACCTCGTGGAACTATGATAGTAAGGCGAAATTTTCCATTTACCTGGACTACAAGTGAAAATGAATCCTCGATTATCTTTTTCGAATCAAATACAGGCCACAAGGATGTGTGTATTGATTTTTTGTTTCCACATTTTTTCCATAATTCCTCTGTAATGTGTGGAGCAAATGGGGCTAAAAGTTTTAATATTATTTCTACCTCTTTTTGTCCCACGTCTTTCTTTTCCATCTCATTCAAAAGAACCATAAGCGCACTAATTGCAGTATTGTATTGTAATGATTCAATGTCTTCCGTAACCTTTTTTATAGTCTTATGCAGTATTCTCTCTATTCCCTCGTCTTTTGTGCTTTTCTTTTTAAGAGTGATTACTTTTTCTCCTAATTTCCACACGCGATCAAGAAAACGTGTAATACCTAAAATGCCCGCATCACGAAAATCACCTCCTTGCTCAAAAGGCGCCAAAAACATGAGATACATCCGAAGTGCATCACCACCAAAACGTTTTACATAATCATCTGGATTTACTACATTTCCCTTTGACTTTGACATCTTTGCGCCATCTTTAATAAGAAGTCCGTGTGCGCGGAATTTCGTAAATGGTTCATCAAAATGGACAATACCAAGATCGTATAGCGCCATAGTGACAAAGCGCGAATAAAGAAGATGTAATACAGAATGCTCAGCACCCCCTGTGTACATATTTACAGGGAACCACTTTTTCGTAATTGCCTTATTCCACGGCACCTTCTTTTCTCCTACACTTGGATAACGCAAGAAATACCACGCAGAATCAAGAAAGGTATCTGATACGTCTGTTTCGCGACGCGCCTTTCCTCCACAATGCGGGCACTTCGTTACATAAAATGATTTTATTGATGCAAGTGGTGACTCGCCCTTTCCTTCTGGACGAAATTCTTTTACAAAAGGAAGTCTTACAGGAAGTTCTTTTTCGGGTACTGCATACCACCCTGGCATATCAGGTTGTTCTCCTTTTTTTTCGTTTGCACACGCTTCGCAAAATACCATTGGGATAGGAGGACTCCAATAACGCTGACGAGATACGAGCCAATCTCGAAGACGGAATTGCACCTTTCTTTCTCCCCCTACAAATTTGGTGATTGCCCACTTTGCATCCTCCACGGTCATGCCATCAAACTTTCCTGAATTCGTAAGTCGTCCTTCTCCTATATATGCCTTCTCCAACGGCTCGCTTGCCTTACTATTTTCTCCCTTAATAACGATTGGAATGGGAAGGTGAAAACGTTTTGCAAATGCAAAATCGCGCTCATCATGAGCAGGCACTGCCATAATAGCGCCCGTGCCGTACGTCGAAAGCACATAATCTGCGATAAATACTGGTATTGGCTTTCCTGTAGCTGGATTTATTGCTCGTAATCCTTTCAATTCTACGCCGGTTTTTTCCTGTGCCTGACCTATTGAGCTATCTCCTACTCGCTCCTCTTCTGACTTTGCTTTCGCAGCTTCACGATAAGCGAGTGCTTCATTCTTGTTTTTTATTTTCTCTTGCATCTCATCAACAAGCGAATGTTCTGGCGCAAGAACGACATACGTTGCACCAAAAATGGTGTCGGGACGCGTCGTAAATACTTTTATTCTTGTCTTCGCACCACGAGGAGAAGAAGACATGCATTCCTCATCACAAAAAATTGAAAATTCGATATGCGCTCCCTCCGAACGCCCTATCCAATTTTTTTGTGCAATAACCACGCGCTCTGACCAATCAATTTTTTCGAGGTTGCGCAAAAGACGTTCCGCATAATTCGTAATACGAAAAAACCATTGTTCCAGATTCTTTTTTTCTGCAACGCTCGAACAACGCTCGCACTTCCCCGCAATTACTTGTTCATCAGCAAGTACTGTGCGACAACTTGGACACCAATTCACTGGCTGCTTCTTCCGATACGCAAGGCCCGCGCGCCACATCTGAATAAAAATCCACTGTGTCCATTTGTAATATTCTGGGTCGTATGTTTCGAGGCGCTCATTCCATGCAAATCCATTCCCTAAAAATTCGAGTTGTTTATAAAATCGCTTCTCAGAAATTTTTGATTGGGTAAGTGGATGCGTCCCAATCTTCATCGCATAATTCTCAGAATGGATACCAAATCCATCCAATCCAATGGGTTCGAATACGTCGTACCCTTCCATGCGCTTGAAACGACCATAAATATCAGCTCCCGTAAATGCGTACATATTTCCTACATGCAATCCCTCCGCAGAAGGATACGGAAACATCATAAGGTTATAAAAAGGCTTTTTTGCCGTCTTTAATTTGGGCTCATAAAGCTTCTCTTTTTGCCAAATTTTTTGCCATCGTTTCTCTATTTTTGAGAAATCATACTTGGACATGATAGTTCCATTCTACCTAAAAAAATGGATTTACCCAAACGTTACCTGAAATACCTCTTCTGCGTTCTTTATAATTTGAATTCTCATTTCTTCTTGTGATAACCCTTTTACTTCTGCGAGTTTCTTTTCGACTTCAATCACATACGAAGGCTCATTTCTCTTTCCTCGATATGGCACGGGGGTTACGTAGGGCGCGTCTGTTTCAGAAAGTATCTTGTCCTGAGGAATAAGCTTTATCACCTCATCATATTCACGAGCAAACGTAATCACGCCTCCGAATGTAAATGAAAATCCAAGTGCAAGAAGTTTTTTTGCCTCCGTTTCTGTACCAGTGAAAAAATGAATGATTCCTGCACGATGAGGAATGAGAAGCGATGAATTCCGAGTCAGAATTTCAATTAAGTCGGGAAATGCGTCGCGACAATGAATCATAAGCGGCTTCTGAACTTCGTGTACAAGTTTAATTTGTGCCTCAAAAACCTGCTTCTGCTTTTCCTTTATTTCTAGTTTGTTGTTCTCCATTCTGAAGTAGTCGAGTCCGCACTCTCCTATGGCTACTACTTTTGGATCACGCGCGAGTTTTTGATACGCCTCATAATCAAATTTTTCTATCACTTCAAAATCTTCCTCTCTGTGCTCGTCTTCGTCGTGATATTCACTTGGCGTTGCATGAACAGGATGGTGCCCAACACATGCATAGGTGTTTGCATGTGTGTGTGCGAGCTTTACCGCATCAACCGAGGTTTCATAGTCGGTGCCTACATTTATCATACCTACCCCCGCGTTATATGCGCGATGCATTACCTCAGCTCTATCGACATCATATGCAGCAAATTGCGCGTGCGTATGTGCATCAAAATGAATGATTTTCATATCTTCTTACACTCGTGGAAAAAGAGGCTCAAGAGGAACTTCTACATGAATAATCGCATTGTGTATTTTTGTGCTTGTTTCTGGCAAAAAAGGAGCGAGCATTTTCTGTATCTCATCTAACTGACACAAAAGGGTCGCGATGTCTTTTTTTGCTACTTCTGGGTCGGTCTTTATTCTTTTAAATGGTTCGGTCTTCTGAATAAATCTATCTGTTTCTGCAATCGTTTCCCATACGACATTCGCCGCTTCTTTTATATCATGCCTATTGAGTGCAGCATGATACTTTTTTAAAATTGCGTCTGTGTTTTCTAAAAGAGATGCGCTATCAAGGTTTGCACTATTGAATACTACTCCACTATTTGCCGCCATCTTTATAATTCTACTTACAAGATTTCCAAGTCCATTTGCAAGACCACCATTATAACTTTCTTTGAATTTTTCCCATGTAAAATCACCATCTTCAAATGTGTTCATCTCCCGCGTAAGCCAATACCGAAGTGCATCAGTACTGTATTGCTCTACTACTGCATAAGGATCGATTACATTGCCCGCACTCTTCGACATCTTCTGCCCTCCACTCGTAATAAATCCATGAATAATAACCTGTTTTGAAAGGGGGAGATCTGCCGATAAAAGCATCGCTTGCCACATTGCTGACTGTTGACGAAGATTATCTTTCCCTGCAATCTGCACCGCCAAACGCTCATTTTTACTTCCCCAATACGCATTAAAATTTACCTCATTTTCAGGCCAACCAAGCGTTGAAATATAATTAATAAGCGCATCAAACCACACATACATAACTTGTGTGTCATCTCCTGGCACGGGAATACCCCACGGCATCTTTTCCTTAAGCCGCGAAATACTAAAATCGGCAAGACCCTGCGTCACAAAATTTGTGATTTCATGAAACCGAAAGTCAGGAATTACAAAGTCAGGATTTTTTGCATAAAAATCCAAAAGTGGCTTTTGATAGTTTGAGAAACGAAAAAAATAATTTTCCTCATCAATTTCTTTTAATATGAGGTTGGGATGTATCGGACATTTGCCCTCTACGAGTTCGGAATCTGTCTTTTCAAGTTCGCATCCCACACAATACTTTATCTTGTATGTTTTTTTATAAATATCTCCTTTCGTTTCGCACCGCTTCCAAAATTCCTGTGCGGCCACGATATGATGCATATCGGTTGTGCGAATAAAATGAATTTCGGGAAGAATGTTTAGTTTTATAAGTATCACTTTAAACTTTGCCGCATACTCATCACAATAGACTTGAGGCTCTTTCTTTTCTTCAAGTGCTTTTTCATAAATCTTTTGTCCGTGCTCATCGGTACCCGTATTAAAAAAAAGGTCTTTCCCAAGCGACTTCTGATATCGCGCAATAACATCTGCCTGCACAAACTCAAGTGCATGACCCATATGTGGAGCGGCGTTCACGTACGGAAGTGTCGTCGTGATATAAAATTTCTTTGCGTCCATACGTTAGATAAGCGCTGATTTATTTCTCTTCTGTTCCGCAAAATAAAGAATGATTTCCTGTAAAAAAACGGCGATGGGCACTGCAAGAATCATTCCAATAAATCCCGCAACAACACCTCCTGTAAGAATGGAGATAATAGTCATAAGAGGATGGACTTTCATGGCGCGTCCCATTACGAGTGGAATAAGGACATTATTCTCAAGTTGTTGTACGAGCATATAGAAAATAAGTGTATAAAGACCGAGAGAAAAGGTGTCAGTGATTGCTACAAGAAATGACACGCTTCCCGCAATAACAGGACCAATCATTGGCACAAGTTCAAAAATTGCCGCGAGAATACCAAGCACAAATGCATACTTTACTCCAAGAAGCCACATGCCGAATCCAGAAACAGTTCCCACCACAATGCTCAAAAATAATTGTGCAGAAAACCACCGTCTAATTTTTACCTTAAACGCGGAAAAAACTGAAAGCATTCCTCGCTCATGCGAGTCTGGTAAAATTGCTTTCAAAAAACGTTCTGCTCCGTCTTTTTCTACCGTCAAATAAAAAGACATCATAATAGTTGCAATTACGAATGTGCCTCGAAGAAAAATACTTCCAATGGCACCGCCAATGGCACCGCCAATTGACGCTCCAGAAACACCAAAAAATCCAAATGCACTATTTAAACTTGTACGAACATCGCTTAGCGAAAAACTAGGAATATCAATTTTAAGGAGCGTAGAAAGATGTTCGCTCACATAGGAGGCAAAGTTACCTACCTCACTAATACCAAAAGGAACTACAAAATACATTGCTGACGCAATAATAGTAAGACCAATAAGAAATGTGATAAATGAACCAAGAAGGCGGGGAAATTTTAATCGTTCTAAGAAAGTTACAAATGGATCAAGTCCAAGCGAAATCACTACCGACACCAGGAAGACGCCTACCACCATACGCGCTTGAATTAACACATATACCACAATAGCAAACACTAATACGCGCCATAACGTTTCCCATCCGATTTCAATTTTTTTCATCTCAAACATATTATATCGAAAGTATATCACCGAATGAGGGCTTACGAAACGGTCCCACAACTGCAACATTAAGCGCCTTCTCCTTAAAGAGTTGGCGCGCAACGCTACGAATCTCTTCTGCGGTAACTGTCTTAATACATGCCGCAACTCGCTTGGGGTCTCTTAATTTCATATTCATTACCTCCTGACCGCCATAAAAATAGCCTATTTCATCTGATGTTTCTAGAGAAAGGAAGAAATTGCCAATTAAATGGTCTTTGGCACGCTGAAGTTCCTTTGGTAATACTAATTCTTTCTTTAGACGTGCAAATTCTTCAAGTCCAGCTTTTACTACCTCGCGTGCTTTTTCGTGGTGAACCCCCGCAGACATTGCAACCATACCATGATCAGTAAAAAGATCTGAACCAACGCCCACATAATATGCCGCACCCATTTCTTCACGAACTCGTTGCCAGAGACGAGAGCTCATACCCCCGCCTAAAATATCACAAAGTACTTGAAGCGCGTAGCGTCGTTCATCATAGGTATCAAATGCGCGAAATCCCATCATAAGATGTGTCTGATCTGATTCCTTAAAGTGATTTTTTTCGCGTGGACTTTGTTGTTCTTCTTTTACTTTTACTTTTTTACCCTTCGCGCTTCGATGAAGGTGCATAAATTGTTTTTCGATTTTCTGGATAATATTCTTCTCATCAAATCCTCCCGCTACCACAAGTGAAGTTGCTTGCCCTACATAGTGTTTTCCACGATAGGTAAGGAAATCTTTCTGAGTAAATTTTTTTACCGTTTCTTTCGGTCCTATAATATTCCATCCTGCGGGTTGGTCCCCATACAATAACTCCATAAATACCTCCCATACTTTCTGTTGGGGCATATCTTCCCGCATATTTATTTCTCCTTCAATCACTCCCTTCTCCTTTTCAATTTCAAGAGCATCGAACGTGGGGTTTAAATAAAGATCTGAGAGTATTTCAAGTGTTTCATCAAAAACTTCGTTGCGCGCCTTAATGAAATAACTTGTGTACTCATGACTTGTAAATGCGTTATATTCTGCACCAAGTCCATCTAAGTCTTTTGCGATGTCCATAGGACGAGGACGCTTCGTGGTGCCCTTAAAACACATATGCTCAAGAAAATGGGAAACGCCATTTATATTTTTGCTTTCATATTTTGAGCCCGCCTCCACGAGCACTGCCGCCATGGTCGCAAGGCTTTCTTTTTGTGGCACAAGAATTACTCTCATACCATTTTTCAATACTACGCGTTTGAATTCGTGCATATAGCTCATACTACTTGAGTACAAAAAAACAGCAACCGGAGTTGCTATTTTTATTTCTTATCGTGATTTTTCGATAAGTGTTTTTAACTGACCCACCATATGCTGCAACTCATTTTTTGCCGCATTAAACACTGATGCAGAATAAAGAGATTCCTGATTTGTTGAGGGCACGGCACTTACCGGACTCTCATAAATGCACGCCTCATCATAATAACTATCGAACGAGCCATCATCAAAACATTGCTGCTGATATCTGTTCGTACAGCGATAATTCATATATCCGCCTGGCTCAACTGGAATGTGCTCCTTACGATTTATCCAATTATCACTGCATGCTTTATAAAGACGTAAGACCGCAGTCGGCATTTTAGGATTTGAAGCACCATACAATACTGGATTTGGCACATAACCGTTATTACCAATTGGGTTTACTCCATACTCCTCTGGATGTGCGCGATAATTTTCTAAAATCTGCGCACTATGATCAGCACCAAGAGGTGAGGTAAAATCATCCCAACCATAATTCCATGCTGCAGGACCGTGTGGATGGCTCGTAGTACTTGTGGTAATGATAGTGCTTGTAACTGTTACGATAGAAAAATAAGGTGAATATGCATTAGCTGAATCTTTTCCCTGTATGGGACTTATCCTAATCTGATAATTACTACCAGCAACTATTGTGCTCGCCAAAGTAAAAGACTCTTTATCTTGGTCCGCACTCTTGCCGGTCACTCTTCCAAGAAGAGTGCTGTAAGTGTTGCTTATGAGAAAAACATCATACTGGCTTCCAATCGCATAATTTGTGAATGCAACAGTGATAGGACCCCCCGCAGTAAATGACATTCCCGCGGTCGGATATGTTATTGTTACCGGAGAGATTTGAGAAAGCGGATTCACAAAAATCTGAGTAGTATTACTATTTGGTATCGCTCCTCCAATCGTTTCTATCTGAATCGTATATGTTCCCGCTTTAAGAGACGTCGGAAGAGTAAAGGTCATCTGCATACCATTTGAAGACACATTCACATTGTTCGGACTCGTGTCATATCCCGTTCCATCATTACTACGACCCGTGAGACTTACTATTTGCGAACCATCCCCTCTAAATCCGATACCAGTAAGTGTAATTTGTGTTGTATCATCCCCCACATTCACCATTCCAGGATATGTTGAAAAGATTCTAGGTTGCGTCGAAGTCGTAGTTACAAAATTATTTCCGCTTAGCGAAAAATATCCGCTATATGCCACGGCCGCAGGCCCTCCTTTTTCCGATGATGCTATTTGTATCTGATAACTTCCATTGGGAATTGTGGAATCGTATTTCCATGCATAAGTTCCTGTATTTGGGATATCCGAAGCAATACCATTAAACGTTGATCCATTGCTATTGATGAGATTGATATTGATTCCATAATTTCCAAGATTCAAACTAGACCATTGAATATTGGCAATAATACCACTGTCCTTCCCGCCGCTGTTATCAAGAGCATACCCCGCAAGCGGATGAATAACGGTAATCAAAGACTGAGTCGAGGTTGTTTGGGGAGGCAAAATAACTGGAGGCTCAGGAATTTCAAAAATCTGCTTTATGTCTTTTGTGGTGCGACACTCTTCAAAATATTCTTTTACACTTCCATCTAATTTACTTGCGGACACGCGATCAAGGCGCCCAGTAACTGGAAGGTTATTTCCACTTTGAAAATTTCTCACTGCAGCTTCCGTAAGTTTTCCGTAATATCCAGTAATAAGTCCATCCTTATAATATCCTGCTTTATAGAGAGCTATTTGAAGTAAATTTACCTCATCTTTTTTTTCGGCAGGCAGAAGCTCAGGAAGGGTGCATGAGACTTGAGGACTATTTGGTAATTCTTGGAGAACAATATATCCACTCCCTTGAGGATTAGAGGGTGCTGCGGATGTGGCCGATGATTCGATTGGTACTACTGAGGTTGAATACGGAGTGGTTGATATTGTTTTTGTCTGGGATAATATCTCACTCTGTTTAATTAACTCATCAAGCTGAACGCGTAGAGCGCTCAATTGAGCTCTCAAGTCATCAAAAAAAGATGCGTGAGTAATCGATGGTGTGAGCATGCTCAAAGCGACTAACATGCTAAAACTTACGACGAGTACTTTTTTCATACGTTATTTGAATTACTATACCACAAAAAAGTGATATGGGACGTACTAAAGAAATATCCTGCCAAAGGCAGGATATTTCTTTTATACAAGTTTCTTTCTTAAAAAATCTTTGAGGTCGGCGATCTTTACTCGTTCTTGTGTCATGGTGTCGCGGTCGCGTACCGTCACGTCCTGATTCTCTAAACTTTCAAAGTCTATCGTGAAACAATATGGGGTTCCCGCTTCATCTTGCGCACGATAACGCTTGCCGATATTGCCGCGTGCATCCCATGCAATCATCCAATCTTGTTTTAAGTCCTTATAAATGCCTTCTGCGAGTTTCACAAGTTCTGGCTTGTTCGAAAGAAGAGGAAAGACAGCCGCTTTATAAGGCGCGAGTTTTGGATGAAGTTTTAATACTACGCGCGTCTCTCCTGGTTTTGTCTCCTCTTCGCGATATGCATCCATAAGAAAGAAGAGCGTTGCGCGATCTACACCGCCTGAGGTCTCAATGACCATTGGGGTATACCGTTCTTTTGTTTCTTCATCGAAATAGGTCAAATCCTGTTTTGAAAATTGTTCATGACGAGAGAGGTCCCATGTACCACGATGGTGAATACCCTCCATTTCCTTCCAATCACCTCCTGCATTATATTCCACGTCATAGGCCGCTTTCGCATAATGTGCGAGCTTCACATGTTTCTTAAAATGAAGATTCTCTTCACGCATTCCGAGTGATAAATACCACTTTCGGCGCTCCTCTTTCCAATATTCAAACCACTTCATTGACTCCTCTTCGTTCGGTTTCACATAAAACTGGAGTTCCATCTGCTCGAATTCACGTGAACGAAAAGTAAACTCACCCGGTGTAATTTCATTTCTGAATGCCTTTCCAATCTGTGCAATACCAAACGGTAATTTCACCCGTGAAGAATCAAGCACATTTTTAAAATTCACATGCACGCCTTGTGTAATCTCCCCGCGAAGATAGGTTTTTAACTTCTCTCCTTCAATCACCCCAAGATAGGTTTCTACAAGCGTACTAAATCGTTTTGGCTCTGTAAGTGCGCCACCACAATCGGGGCATTTATAATCCGCGATATCAAATTTCTCAGCATTAAATAATTCTTCTGGAATAATAGTGTCAGCACGAAATCGATGATGACATTTTTTACACTCTGAAAGTGGATCTGCGAATGATTCTAAGTGACCCGACGCTTCCCATACTTTGGGAGCCATAATAATAGCCGCATCAATACCCACCACATCACTACGCATCTGTACCATCGTTTTCCAATACTCATTCTTAATGTTACGTTTTAATTCAACGCCAAGCGGCCCGTAATCCCAAGTACCTGCAAGACCTCCGTAAATATCGGAACCTGGATAGATGAATCCGCGTCGTTTTGCGAGTGAAGTAATTGTCTCGAAAATGTCCATATACATATAACCTACAACAAAAATCGAAAAACGTACAAATAAAAACTGCCACATTTCTGTGACAGTAGCAGTTGGTCTGCCTAGTCCTTATTGAACTCCAAAAAATTCTCTTGCAACCGTAGTCCACTTTATATGGCCTACAGGAGGATTTATTCCTGACTCAATACCCTCATTCCATCGAATAACCAGCCCTATCTTTGCGGCAATTGGATCAAGATTGTAATTAATCTCACAAGAAGAATATCCATTGGGGTAAGCGGTGATTAATCCTAACTTTTCATTTATTGCAACCACACTATACCACTCTCCTCCAAATTGGATAAAATCACCTTTCTGAACTTTTGTAAGTTCTTCCCGAAGCCCAGAGTAGTTGGTTGATTCCACTTTTTGAGACGTTTTCGAAGTATTGGCGGATTTAACAGTATTTTTAAGCAACTCACCGCCCGCAATAATGACAAAAAGAACAACAAATAAAGTAGTCGCTACTACTGCTCGTGTAGACATGACAATCTCCTATTTAATTTGAAATAAATTGATTTAATTAGGATCGCTAACTTCTGTTCCGCATATTTCACACTTATATGTAGCAAGAACATCGCGGTAATATCCATCGAATTTCATTACCATACCGTCTTTTGGGCAAGTTGGTGGTGTTTTTATAAAACGACGATATATGTACGGTCCAAATACCGCGAGAAGTAGCGCAATAGCCACAATAACCAAAGCAACTAAACCACAGTGTTGATTGAGAAATCCCATACAACCTCCTTATTTAATTTGAAATAAATTAATTAGATTTAACTGTTCGAATTATAGCACATATTTATACTATTTGTCAATATACCTTTCTTTTTCTCACAATAGGACAATTTAGTTTCTTCTCGAGGGAATATTGCTAAAACGTACTTGAAAATCCGCACAAGAGACCGCTGTATAAATCCCCCGCCTTGAAGGCGGGGTTGAGTTCGGTGAATTTTGTAGCGAATGACGATGAACGAACTTTGATTTTGGTATAAGGAGGCGTATGAGCGAAAAAAGAAATTAAATTACGGCACTACCCTTCCTCCCTCCTGCCCCACCGTCTTGTCATCGGGCAATGCAGTTGAAACGCCCACATCACGACTCGTGAGCTCGAGTCCTGTAAATTCGTCAGTTGCGGTAAGAATTGATTCACCAAGAATTGGTTGGAACTGCCCTACTTGCGCTGCAGTTGGCGTCGCACGCACTTGAAACACTGCCTCAAATAAATCGCTACTCACTCCTTTTCCTGCAGGAACGCGATCAATAGCCCACACTATCTGACCTTTTTCAGAATCATAGACTGGAGGTTTTTCACCCGAACCTTCTACCGCTCCCACAAATGTCACCCCAGAACCCAAACTTGCGCGCACTTCTATGTTTGAAATATCCGTTGCAAAATTTCGTAAAACCCAATGTACTGAATACTCTGTTGCTTGCCCTACTTTGGGTGGAAAAGGACCCGCATTAAAAACTGACACTGCCGTATCGCGATAAAAAAGTTGTGTGTCCAACGCCGCAAGCCCCGCCACCTTTGTTTCGAGCCCTGCCTCTGCAACTGTCTTTGCCGCTTGAAGATACGGCGGTACCGAAGGAGAATTAAGTGTCGCATGCGCACGGAGAGAATAATTTTTATCACCGAGACGCTTTAAAGGGAAGAGATTTTTGAGATGCGCGGTTACCATCACATCACCTGATGCGCCCGCATCAAGGAGACGAAATGCAGGAACATTTGATGCGTTCCAAATAAATTCACTCGTCATTGGATCAAGTAACGCGTTCGTATTTATTGTAGTAGCATTCAACATCTCTCCTACAATAGTTGCGCGCACCACCACGTCAGCAAGTGCAATACCACTCTTATTTTCATAATGTATTGAATAGGTAAGAGTATCTCCTACACGCGCCACATAGGCCGATTGATTATTCACAAGAATTTGAAGATCAACTGGTGCGGGCCCAAAGGAAAGTGCGGACGCCGACTCTACCACTGGATAATCATGACCAGAAAAAGTAGCAAGTATTGTGATAGGAACTGAAATATCTGACGTATCCGCACCATCATAAGTGCCCTTCACAAAAAGAGTACCCGAGGATCCTGCGCGTACCTCATGAAGACTCCAAAGGTTGTCTAATGACTCTGGAGGGATTGGCACCGAACTAGAAAATTTAAACATAGTAGGATACTTCGCCTGAAGCACTACATCAGGAAAATCAAATCTTGATGTATTGGTGTATTTTATTTCAATCTCAAATGGTGCACCTCGAAGCACGTGATCGGGCGTTTTTACTTCAAGCTTAAAGGGCATACTTGTTACGCGCACTTCCTTTGTATCATCTAATTCAAACCCGGTGTTTCTTCCAGAAGTGTAATTAATGCTCGCCTTCAATTTTTCGGTAGAGCCTACAGGACCCACCGCAATAAACTTGAATGTTCGTCGCGCGAGACTTCCTGCGCCAATATCACCAATCTCCTCAGTCACCAACTGATTTTGTCCATTAATACCTCCCACATTAATGATGGTAGAAGGAAGATTAATCCGCACTACCGCATTAGTAAGAATGCTCTCTTGTCCATTTGATGCGGTTACCGCAACTTCGAATGGAACTCCGCGAGTTATTTCACTTGGAATGACAAGTGCAAAATCAACATGAGTAGAACCGTTTCCCGACAATACTGAATAGAGAAAAATTCCCGCACCAAGAAGTACTGCTGCAAAAAAACCTATCGCGATAAAAAGTATTTTGCGTATACGAGTGTGACGGGCTTCGTCTATATCGTCATACAAAGATTCAGGAATGCGCTCAATCTCTTTATCTGGAAGAACTTCTTCAGAAGGAGGGGGGGGTTGAGAAGAGTTTATTTTTTTCCGAACGGGGTTTCTTAATTTTTTTTCAAGCGCGCGAAGTGACATAACACACAATTAATTATGTATTAATAGTATCCTATTTTCAGGGAGTTTTGTACTGCAAAGAAGGCAAATAAATTCATGGGTATCGACGGTAATAAAAGCAACATTGCGCGCAGCACACATTGCGCACGTTGCATGACGAATATCGTATCCCGCATGAATAAGAAAATCGTTCATTTTAATTTCTCCTGTCTCTAATGCCTTAAGAAGCGTGTCCCAGAGACGCGTATCAGAAACGTTTTCAGGAAAAAAATACTGTATAAAAAAAAGTACGCGAAGCGCGCGCCCCAACTTTTCTGAATTGTTTCGTATAATAAGAAACCGATCTTTGGTAAGAGCATCGGTAAGCGTATACCCATTTTTCTTTGCAAGACGCACCTCTACTAATGATCCAGGATCAAGATGAGGAGCGAATTTTGAGAGAATTTTTAACCCCCCCACAGCACGCACATGAATATATCCCGCTTCCTTTGTAAGAAGTGCCACAGTTCTATCACTTCCTCGCGAAGGTTCTCTTCCTAAGACAATTGCCTCACTTACTAATTCTTTCATATGGTGTGGCTAATTATGAGTTCTCTTTCGTGAGAACTCCTTTCGGTGTTACCCAATAACTAAGCCTGAATTTTCCTCCCAGCATAAGTCGTGTTTGTGATTCGAGTGCGGGTATTGCACTAAACATGACAAGCACAAATGGCATCGCAACCCATTGTACAAAATACCACACAGGGGAATACCATCGCACACCACGTGCCGCTCGTTTTGGAGAAAGAAGTCGTATGCTTAAAAATGCGGAAATAACAATCCCTAATAAACTGATATTCATAATAAGACTCGTAATTTTAGGAAGGTTGTACGATACAATCGAAGAACGAAATCCGGCTCCTCCTATTACATTAGGGAGAAAACCAAAGAAAAAAATGACGAGTGCGCTTACCGCCCAAGAATGAAACGTATCAAAGAAATTTAAAATCCACATTATCTTCTTTTTCCATGGGAATGCCTTATTGTGAAATGAGGAGGTAATTAAAAATGATACATTCTCCACTCCCCAGGCCCATCGGCGTTGTTGCTTATAAAGGTTTCGCGCGGCGCTTATAAACGAATGCCCCGAAACCGCATCGGTCATTACGGGATAATACACTGGGGTTACTTTCCAATCTCCCGAATAATGCACAAGACACTGATAGAAAATGCGCGCATCTTCCGCAATCACATACGGGTGCCAAAAACCTACATCAATAAGCGCTTGAAGAGGGAGGCTATAACATGAGAATGTGGTTAATCGGTGAGGACGATTTTGTTGGATGAGGCCCCAAAATGTACATGAGAAACCAGAAAGGCGAGCAAAAATTGGCACCTCATATGCATTTGCAAAAAGAATAACTGGCTGATATCCCGAACGTAATGCATTCGGGGTAGTAAGAAATGTTGAAGTAAGTGCGCCAAAATATCCATTCGTGGGATGTGTATCTGCATCAAACACAGTCACAAGCACATCATGCACTGCGATGGCGGTATTTTTAATTTCTCGCTCATAGACCTCGCGCACTGACCACGCTTCATTGGATGCCTTTCCTGGAATCTCTCCGGGAAGCCCTCCGGGATGCACGGTAATAACTACTTTCCCAAAGGTTTGTTCGAATTCGCTCTTAATTTTTTCTGCAATCGCAACGTCCTCTTCACCACCACGAGCCTCGAGTGCAAGCACAAGAATAATGTTACTAAGAGGATAATTTATCTCTGCAAGACTCCGCACGCTTGCACGCACCACCTCATAGGGTTCTTTATATATCGTAAATACCGCAACATGATGCACGTGTTCCCAAGGTATTCCTGAATTTTTTAAACGTGCGAGCCAATCTATTTTTAAATTCTCATTCATCTTCCGAAACGAAAAATGAAGATGCACAAAAAAGTAGGTTGTTTTTAACAACCAAAAAAGGTCATATAGCACAATAAAGATAGCCACCGCAAAAGGTGCCTTCCATGATAAAAAGAGAAGCCCAAAAAGGGTTCCCCATGAAAGTATTCCTGGTAATGTCTCAATCACTCGGTTCATGAAACGTATGCCGATATCGTATACCTGTATCTCTTTTTCTTCAAGAATTTTATTTTGCAGAGAAAAGAAAAAAATCTGTCTCTCAATTAACTCTACAAAATAGAAATATTAAAAATCTGATCAAATCCCCACGCGCCGCTTCCTACGAGCGCAAACATACAAGCAACGGCCGCAATCAATAATTCAAATTCGTATCCCTCTACAAATCCACGACCCCATTTTACCTTAACCACTACTACAAAAAACTGAATCGCGAGCATAAAAGCAATTATCTGTGTAAAAAATCCCACCACAAGAAAAATACCTCCTACAAACTCTACCAACGCTACTAGCGTTCCCCAAAACATACCGGGCACAAAATCCATCATTTCAAAATTCTCTGCGGTCCGTTTTAAATCTTTCATTTTTGGCCATCCGTGTGCAATGAGAATTGCACCGAGCACTATGCGAAGCACCAAAAGTCCCCAATCGGAGAACATAAATAATGATTGAATCATACTTTAATATTATCACAATAAAGTCATATTTATAAAAAGAAGTATTGAGCCAAATAAAGAAGTGGGGTAGGATACGACGTATGAGAATCCTCGCAATCGAGACTTCCTGCGATGAGACCGCACTCGCACTTCTTGAAGCAACGGGTGGGCTTACCTCCCCCAAATTTGTAATACAAAAAAATATTATTTCCTCCCAAATTGCTATTCATCGTCCTTTTGGCGGCGTAGTCCCCAATCTTGCAAAACGCGAACATTTAAAAAATCTTCCGATTCTTTTTGAAGAAATGGAAAAGGAAATTGGAAAAAAGAAAATAGATATTCTTGCGGTGACCGTAGGCCCCGGCCTCGAACCTGCTCTTTGGACAGGCGTTGAATTTTCAAAAAAAGTTTTAAAAAAATTGAGGGTTCGAAATCCAAAACTAGAATTTATTGGCACCAATCATATGGAAGGACACCTTTACAGTTTTTTACTCTCGCAAAAAACTGTAAATTCTAAATTTGAAATTCTAAATTCTAAATTAAAGAAACTTTTTCCGGCTATTGCGCTTGTGGTAAGCGGAGGACACACCATTATTCTTCGCGTAGACTCACTTACCCATTGGAAAAAACTTGGTGAAACACGTGACGATGCAGTAGGTGAAGCATTCGATAAGGTGGCTCGTGTGCTTGGACTTCCCTATCCTGGTGGGCCAGAGATAGAAAAACACGCACGAAAAGGTAATCCGACTTTTATTTCCTTTCCTCGCCCCATGCTTCACTCTCCTGATTATGAATTTAGTTTTTCAGGACTTAAGACTTCAGTACTCTATTATATGAGGGACAACAAGAATGCAAATATAGATGATGTAGCCGCAAGCTTCCAAGCAGCTGCACTAGATGTACTCGTAAAGAAAACCGAACGTGCAGTCCGTGGATTTAGTGCACAATCGATATTTTTATCTGGCGGTGTAGCGGCAAATACCGCGCTTCGCGAGGCACTTTCCGCAAAAGCAAAGGAATTTCGTATTCCCTTTCTTGCTCCCGCGCTTATGTTTAATACCGATAATGCCTCAATGATTGGAGTAGCTGCATATATGAGCCATCTTCGCAAAAAGAATAGGCGTATCACTGCACAGGCACACCTTAGTCTCTAACTGTCACAATCTTGTCATCTTCCTTCTTTGTGGTACACTATTCGCGTAAGGTCGAGATCCCGCTTGTGAGCGGGATATATTTTTAAAAAATTGAGTAAAAAACTAAATAACAATTAAATAACATGATGAATCTAAAAGAACTTGGTAATGCAGTACAGCAAATCGCGTCAGAAAAAGGAATCGCGCCAGAGCGAGTAATGGGTGCGATTGAAGCAGCTATTGCGGCAGCATATAAGAAAGAATACAGAAAGCGAAGTGAGGTTATCCGTGCGAAGTTTGATGCAAAAACGGGCGAATTAAAATTCTGGCAGGTAAAAACGGTGGTTGATCCTGCAGAAGTACGTATTATAGAAGAAACAGAAGAAGAATCAGAAAAAGATGAGCGTGCATTTCGTGGACGCGTGCACATCGAAAGAAAAGAAGAAGAGGAAGAAGGAGTACTTCCTCGCTATAATGCCGATCGCCATATTTTTCTTGCAGATGCAAAGAAAATAAAGAAAGATGCGGTAGTCACTGAAGAGCTCGAATTCCCACTTGAAACTCATTCTGATTTCGGCCGTATTGCGGCACAAACCGCAAAACAAGTCGTACTTCAAAACATCCGCGATGCAGAACGAGCATCCGTACAACAGGAGTTCACCGACAAAGCAAATGAAATTGTGAGTGGCATCATTCAACGTTTTGAGCGAGGCAATGTCTATGTCGATTTGGGGCGTGCGATTGGTATTATGTTCCGTAATGAAGGTATTCCTGGCGAACATTATCGCGTAGGAGAGCGCATGCGCTTCTTTGTACTTGCGGTTCAACAAGATACTCGTTTCCCCGGCATCGTCCTCTCACGTGCTCATCCTAAATTTGTTGCAAAACTTTTTGAACTTGAGGTTCCTGAGATTGCTGACGGCGTGGTAGAAATTAAACATATTGCGCGCGAACCAGGAAGTCGCACTAAAATTGCGGTTCACTCAAAAGAAGAAGGCGTAGACCCAGTTGGTTCCGCGGTCGGTCAGCGTGGCACACGTGTAATGGCAGTTACGAATGAACTCGGTAACGAGAAAATTGATATTATCGAATATTCTGATGATCCCGCAAAATTCATTGCGAGTGCTATTTCACCCGCAAAAGCAAAACTTGTAGAAATTCTTGAGCGTCGTGAAGCGCGGGTACTCGTTCCTGAAGACCAGCTTTCTCTTGCAATTGGAAAAGGTGGACAAAACGTGCGTCTCGCCGCAAAACTTACCGGATGGAAAATTGATGTACGTTCTCAATCAAATCCCGATGCCGCACTCGAAGGAGGTGTTGCAGTTGCCGCAGACGAAGCAGTTACAGAAGAAAATAAACCAGAAAAAGAATAATTAACATAAAAAGGAGATACCATGAAATTACTTATTAAATCACTTACTTCATTCATGGCATTCGTCATGATGGTCGTTGCATTTGCAACTCCCACCGTACATGCAAGTGAAGCAGAATTACTTCTTCCCGATTTTCGGGCGACATCGTTTTTGAATGGAATAAACGGCCATACCCTTCTCTTGTGGGGCATCCTTATTTCAGTACTTGGCATCGCGTTTGGTCTTTTTACCTTTATCCGCGTACAACGCCTTCCGGTGCATCGCGCCATGAAGGAGATTTCGGAGCTTATTTATGAGACGTGTAAAACATACCTCATCACACAAGGAAAATTCCTTATAATCCTTGAATTATTTATTGGCGTCATTATTGTCGCGTATTTCGGTTATTTGCGTCACTTTGAAATAGCGAAGGTTCTCACTATTCTTCTTTTCAGTATTATTGGTATTTTGGGAAGTTATAGTGTCGCGTGGTTTGGTATTCGCATCAATACCTTTGCGAATTCACGTACCGCGTTTGCAAGTCTCCGAGGGAAACCCTATCCCACCTATGAAATTCCTATACGCGCGGGAATGAGCGTGGGGACGCTTCTCATTAGCGTTGAGCTTCTTATCATGCTCGTGATTCTTCTTTTCGTACCTGGAGGATATGCGGGTGCATGTCTCATTGGGTTCGCAATTGGTGAATCGCTTGGTGCTGCAGCGCTCCGCGTTGCCGGAGGTATCTTCACAAAGATTGCGGATATTGGTTCTGATCTTATGAAAATCTTCTTCGGTATTAAGGAAGACGATGCGCGCAACCCTGGCGTAATTGCCGACTGTACAGGAGATAACGCAGGAGATTCAGTAGGTCCTACCGCCGATGGCTTTGAAACATATGGGGTCACCGGCGTGGCACTTATCACCTTCATTCTTCTCGCGGTCAGTGCCGCGTTAGTACAAATCCAACTTTTAGTTTGGATATTTGCGATGCGCATTATGATGGTTGTTACAAGTGTGGCCGCATATCACATTAACCAAATAATTGCGCGCACGAGATATCTGAATGCTGACAAGATGAATTTTGAGACACCTCTCACCACACTTGTCTGGCTCACTTCAATTATTTCTATCGGGGTTACTTTCCTTGTTTCTTATCTTTTAATTCCAACGCTCGGCGATGGAACACTCTGGTGGAAACTTGCCTCCATTATCAGTTGTGGCACGCTTGCAGGCGCACTTATCCCTGAAATGGTAAAAGTGTTCACCTCAACAAACTCAGTACACGTAAAGGAGATTGTAAGTTCCTCGCGTGAGGGTGGTGCATCGCTTACTATTCTCTCAGGACTTACTGCGGGTAATTTCAGTGCTTATTGGACAGGACTTTCTATTGTGGCACTTATGGGCATTGCCTACGGCATCAGCACCTTGGGATTTGCATCTCTTATGCTCGCGCCCGCCGTCTTCGCATTTGGTCTCGTCGCATTTGGATTTTTAGGCCTTGGTCCTGTAACTATTGCCGTCGATTCATATGGTCCTGTGACCGACAATGCACAATCGGTATATGAGCTCTCAATGATTGAAACGCTTCCTCATATAAAGGAGGAGATTAAAAAAGAATTTGGATTTGAACCAAACTTTGCGAAAGCAAAAGATTTTCTTGAAGAAAATGATGGTGCAGGAAATACGTTCAAAGCAACTGCAAAGCCAGTTCTTATTGGCACTGCGGTAGTAGGAGCAACCACACTTATTTTCTCCATCATCATGCTTCTTACCGAAGGACTAAAACCAGAATTATTGAGTAACCTCTCTATTCTCTACCCTCCTTTCTTCTTGGGGCTTATTACAGGAGGAGCGGTCATCTACTGGTTTACAGGAGCTTCAATGCAGGCAGTCGTTACTGGCGCTTATCGTGCGGTTGCATTTATCAAAGAGAAAATAAAACTTGATGATACAAATAAAAAAGCGTCAATTGAAGACTCAAAACGCGTGGTAGAAATATGCACGCAATTTGCTCAGAAAGGAATGTTCAACATCTTCCTTGTGGTCTTCTTCTCGACACTTGCCTTTGCTTCACTTGAGCCCTACTTCTTCATTGGATATCTCATTTCCATTGCACTCTTTGGTCTCTATCAAGCCATCTTTATGGCGAATGCGGGAGGTGCATGGGACAATGCAAAGAAGCTTGTGGAAACCGAACTCAAAGAGAAAGGAACTCCGCTTCATGACGCAACCGTCGTTGGTGATACCGTAGGCGATCCTTTCAAGGACACCTCATCGGTCGCCATGAACCCGATTATTAAATTCACTACTCTCTTCGGTCTTCTTGCGGTAGAGCTTGCAATCACCCTTCCTCGTGGAACAAGTCTTGTTCTCTCAGGAATCTTCTTTGTAATCTCACTCGTCTTTGTGTGGCGCTCATTCTACGCAATGCGTATTAAGTAAAAATATTGAGATAAAAATGTCCCGCACTGTGCGGGACATTTTTATTTTGAACATTCTCCCATTGTTAATTTTTCTGTACGGAAGGAACGGCCAACACATTATTTATCCCCTTCTCTTTTTCTTTATTTTGTATGCTTTTTCCTAAAAAGAGGAGAGTAGAAATTATTCCTAAAAGAAACACAATAATAAAAATAAGGATTACACACGGATTGATTCCTTTCTTTGTGCGCTCCTCCATATCTTTGTAGTACCAGAACCGCTATTACATTCTTTCTACGTATACTTGATTTATTCGTCCTTACGTGGTATAATCTTGTCCAGAAGCTTAATAACAACTGAGAAATGAGGGTAAGACCATGTCACTCACAATGCGAGACCAATGGGATAGAGACAGACAAGAACGCTTGATGAAAGAACAAGCCGACCGAATTATTCGTGGAAATAAAGAAGCAGAAAAAGAACGCACGAATAGAGAGGAAAAATACAGAAAAGAAAAAGATGATACCGCGCGGAAGGAAAAACATGAGAAAGAAATGGAAGAACTGAATGAATGGCATAGAATGCAAAAAACGCCGACTCTTAGTGAGAGGGTTCATGCGCGCATAGCAGCTGAAGAGAAGCTTAATCCAAAGCCTAAATACACGCCTCCCCCCGTAGAACCATTTTGGGAAAAAGTCGTGGGAAATATTGTAGGAGTTATTGGTTTTATTGTCATAATGTATGTGGCTGTAACTATACAAAAAAATTATGACTTTTTTTCTGGTTTAATTTCTAAATTCTTTTCTAAAATTTTTTAATTAATGTCATGCATTCCCGAAAGGAGCTTTAATGAAAACAGAGGAAAAACCCAAATTCAAGAAAGCGGAGCCGAGAGGTGTTACCTTCGGAGAATGGGCTGCCATTCTTACCGTCTTGTTTCTTATCTACGCGGTGTTTCACGACATCGTATGCAAATATGCACATTAAGTCCCGTTATTTACGGGACTTTTTATTACAATACTGTTTCTCTCTCTATTTGCTATCTTTTTAGCCAAATTACTCGATTCCTATTATACTATCCTCATGTTTGAATCACCTTATAATAAAGAAGTAAGTCTCTCTCACGACGAACTCCCGCCTGAGTTTTTTAAACAACTTGTTGATGCAAGCGAAAATAAGGAACGGGTGGGCTTCTTAAAAAATGCGTACGGCGAACGCTTCCCTCAGATGCACGAATCTATTGAGGCGACCGCAGGAATGATATCGTTTCTTGAAGCTCAAAAAGAAGTTGCTTCTACAAAAAAAGAAGGTGGGTCGGTTTCTGGAAGTGCGTATATCAATCTTACTGAATACCAATTTTTATTTACTCACTTCATTGATGATGCTCAGGCCAGGCCGGAACTCCTTCATTACTTCTGGGAAAGCGGTTCTGCGATTGCGGGGAAATTAAATGCCCAAAAGCAATTTGAACAAGCAAAACAAGGACTCCTCACGCAAGTGGCAACTCTCAAGGTATTTAAGGCGCTCGGACTCAATCCAAAATTGTCCCACCCAAAAGAAGATGCGTACAACGCGATTGATTTATGGACAAATGAATCAGATGCGATACAGGTAAAAAGTAGCAAAGAAAATCCAGTTGAGATAATTGAGACTGACACCATGAGCTTCCCTGCGGTGGAAATGGGAAATGCATTTTATTCCAGCAAGCAATTTGATAATGCACAACGCCTCAAAGCAAAAGTAGCTGCCTATGGAAAACAATTGCACAAACACATCAACGCCTATCTGATAGAAATACCACTCTCTGAGGTTAATGCCGTTACGGGAGAACCGAGTGCAGCGCTTATACAGATTATTTCTGAAAAGATGAATAAAAATAACAACAGTGACTCAGCACACGAAGAACCCCTTCCTCTTAAAAAATACCTAGATCTTCAAAAAGAAGAAATGTTAAGCAATGAAAATAAATGGTTTGCAGGAGAAAAGCTTGGCCACTCTCCAACAAATAAGGAGGCAGAAATGTACTATGTTGAACACGGCGGTGCCGAAGGCTTCGCTAAAAAGCATATTCTCAAAGCAAGAATCGAAAAAGAAGGGGAAGACCAAAAAGGCACCCCTTCATAACGCGTTATAGTCTATCTGGAAAATTGGAGAAAATTCCATCAACGCCTAGTTGTTTCATTTTTTCAATATCATCTCTATCATTTACTGTCCACACAAAAACGTTAAGACCTTTTTTGTGCGCATCTTCAACAAACTCCTTGCTTATAAATTCGATACAAAGATTGACCGAATCAGCATTTACTTTTTGAGCAAACTCTGCAAATCCAATCGGTATACCTGTGATTATTGCTCCAATTTTAATATTTGAATTTAATTCATTAAATTTCTTCAACTCATAGTGATTGAAAGAAGACACTAAAAAATCGCTATATTCCCAATTCTTCTTTTTTACATATTCTTCTATTAATTCAAAAACAGAACTTGCAGTTCCCGGACCCTTAAGTTCGATATTTACTTTTGCCTTCCTATTCACAAGGTCAAGCACTTCTGTCAAAAGCGGAATCTGTTCACCCTGTCCGGCATTCAGCTTTTTTAATTCTTCAAGTGACTTTTCAATCACATATCCCTGCCCATCCGTTGTTCTGTCTACTTTGTCGTCATGAATAACCACCAATTCGCCAGTTTTGCATACATAGACATCTAATTCGACAGCATCAACGCGTAGCTCAAGAGCTTTTTTAAATGAGAGTAATGTGTTTTCAGGAGCATATCCCATTGCACCCCTATGCCCAATCTTTATAACCATATTCAAAGTATACCACTAAAAAAATCCCACCAATTGGTGGGATTTATTGAAAATCACCCTTCTCAAATATAACTGACTCAACACGATCGGTATAAATAGTACGCTGCGACTTCGTGGCGAGTTTTTGAGATGTGAGATTGCGTGCAGAAAAATTTACTATTGCGACGTTAGGATATTCAGCGCTGGTAGGAGACGAATCAAGAATCCCCGTCCTCACGCTAAATTTCTTATCCTCTCCTGCGGGGACAGTACCAAGAACAGTGCCATCCATCTTCGCTTCAATGATATCTTCGGTTCGGTTTGCATACACAATCCGAAAATAGCTTTCTCGTGCACACCCAGCCGCGAAAAGAAACATACTCCCTAAAACTACCGCAAAAAGAATCTTCTTGCTTATTTCTCTGTGGTTCATAAGAACCTCCTTACAATGATTATGTACTGCTATTGTTTTAATACAGAAATAAAAACATGTCAAGAATATCACCCTCCTTAGTCGCCTATCAAAAATCCTCAGGTTCACTGAGGATTTTTATTCATATATTATGATTAACTCGCTTTTACTTTTAGTTTTTTTGTTTTTTGTCTATTTAGTTTTGGCATCCGGATAGTAAGCACTCCATTTGTTACTACTGCGGTTGATTTTTCTGGATCTACTTCAGTAGGGAGGACCACGGAACGGGAAAAACGCCCCCAAAAACATTCTTGGTAGAAATAATCTTTATCTTCAATTTTTTGTGATTTTTCACGTTCTCCTCGAATAGTGACTGATTCGCTCGAAATATGGATATCGAGATCATCGGGGTCTACTCCTGAAACAGTTGATTGCACTACAATATCATCTCCATCTTGATACACGTCGATAGTAAGCCTTCCCTCCGTTTCATCGTCGTTTATCTCTGTATCGATGGATGTCTCTTTTTCTACAGATATTTTCATCGGCTCCGACTTCACCTTCGCAAGCTCTACAAAAATATCGTCGTGTTCATTATTCTCCATACAATTGTAGTATAGCACACAACCAAAAGTAGAAAAATCAATTAATAATAAAAAAACCACTGAAATTCCAGCGGTTTTACATATACTATCTAATCCCCAAGGAGATTAGGAAGAGAATCGATATATTCTTCAATTGATTTCATAATTCTCTTCCATTTTGTTACATATGTACCATCTTCGGGTTCATTCAATCCTTCTTGATACATTATTTGTGCCTTAGTACATCCTTTTCGAGAACAACGTTTGATAATTGTTCCTGTGGGCTCTCTCTCCCACATGTGGTTGCCAAAAAAACACAAAATTCTTTCTCTCTTTCTCATGTGTGTTTCCTCTCTTTTAACAATGAATGAAAAAATAAAATAACTATCTCTAGTATAAATATCACAAAAACGAGTGTCAATTTTTTACACTTTTGGGGGAGCCTATTTCTTTATTTTTTCAAAATCTTTGAACACAAAGAAAGAAACTCCTACAAGAAAGAGACTTGGGATAAGAAGATTTACGGTTTGAAATCCATATACGAGAGAATTAAAAATTCCATGAGCTGCGGTTGCCACAAGAATACCAATCACTACAAAATACTTCTCTTCTCCTATTGTTATACCGCGTGCCCAATAGTATCCTACGAGTGCTGAAGAAAGTGCGTGTAAGAGAGTTGCCCCAATAAATCGAAAAATGAGCGTCTCGCCCATTATAAACACGCCACCAAGCTGTAACGGATACATCGTTGAGCCAATAATGAAAAGGTTTTCAACGGTCGCAAATCCAAGACCTGCGACAAGCATATAAATCATAGCGTCCATCGGTTCATCAAAATCAATACTGTGACGCGCCGCACCATATGCACCAACAAATTTTGCCGATTCTTCAATTGCCGAAAAAAGAAAGGTAAGTATCATGAAACTTGCCACCCGTCCTCCAAATGAGTTTTCAAAAAATAATTGAAGTCCAAGTGCGGGCACGCTCATAAGTGCGCCAAATAAAAATGTTTTAATAAGTCGTGTGCGTGGTTCAGGATGCGCGTCTTCTTTTAAGAAAAAAAAGAGCCATAGAAACGCGGGAAGAAGCGCTCCCAACAACGTGAGAAAAATTGGCGTTAGCTCCATCGAGTAATAAGAAGTAGTGTTTTTTCCTTTCGAGGAATCTTCTTCCAAACAACTTCAGTAATAAAAGGAAGAAATGGATGCAAGACACAAAGCGATTCTCCGAGCACGTGCAAAAGGATAGCGCGCGTACGCGTTGCTGAGATCGGGTCTACAATTTGTTTTTTTGCTATCTCAAGATACACATCGCAAAATGAGTGCCAAAAAAAGTCATACACTTCGCGAAGTGCTTTTGCGAACTCAAATGATTGAATATCATTTTTTACACTTTCTTTGATTGCGCTTAATTCTTCGAGAATCTTTTTATCCGCATCAGTTTGATGTGCGCTATCTAATAATTTCGAAGCAACGGGGAAGAGAATTATTTCGTCTTGCTGACCCAATACAAATTTGGCTGCATTCCAGAGTTTATTCAAGAATTTTTTTCCTCCTACTACTGCGGTCTCATCCCAACGAATATCCTGACCAGTCGCCTGCCATACCACCGCAAATCGCGTAACATCAGCGCCATACTCATCAATATATTTTAATGGATCAATACCCGTACCAAGGCTCTTTGACATGCGCTTTCCATCTTTCGTCATAATCGTGCCGTGAATCAATACATTTTTAAATGGAGCTTCTCCCATAAATTCAATTCCGGAATAAATCATACGCGCCACCCACAAATTCAAAATATCACGTGCGGTAATAAGCGTATGCCCTGGATAATAGTTTTTCCTATCTTTTTCCGAAAGTCCTGCGAACGGCCAGAGTGCGGATGAAAACCATGTATCCATGACATCTTCTGCTTGTATAAATTTTGAATCACAATGTTCACACGTTGGTTCTGTAATGGAGACAATCATTTCCTTACACTTATCCATCTCACTTTCTTTCCCCTTCTTGGGCGTACATTTTGCTTCGTGAAACCACACAGGCAATTGATGCCCCCACCAAATCTGACGAGAAAGCGTCCAATCACGAATATTTTCTAACCAATCAAAATATGTTTTTTCAAAACGATCTGGTGTGATGTGTACCTTTCCTGATTTCACTGCTTCTATTGCATTTGCCGCGAGTCCTTTCATTTTCAAAAACCATTGCATTGAAGGAATTGGTTCAATAGTTGAGCCACAGCGATAACAAATTGATACGCGATGAGCGTATGGTTCCACTTTTATTATTTTGTCGCCGAGATCTTCTACAATTTTTGCACGCGCTTCAATTGCTTTCATTCCTGCATACACGCCCGCTTCCTTTGTCATCTTTCCGCGTTCATCTATTACAATAACCATCGGAAGCTTATGTCGCTCACCAATTTCAAAATCCAACACATCATGTGCCGGAGTTACTTTTACCATACCCGTACCAAATTCCTTATCGATCGCCTCATCACCAATAATAGGAATCTCGCGATTCATTAATGGAAGGGTAACCTTCGTACCAATACGTTTTGTATAACGCTCATCATTTGGATTCACCGCAATCGCAGTATCACCAAGCATCGTTTCTGGACGTGTGGTCGCTACCACTACTCCCTCCGCATATCTGATATGCCACAAGTTCGTCTCTTCATCTTTATATTCAAGTTCAAGCTCAGAAAGACTTGTGCCACAACGTGGACACCAATTTACTGTACGGTATCCCCTATAAATAAGTCCTTTCTCATAATAATGTATGAATGCATTCTTCACGTCCTTCGCATACTCCGGGTCCATCGTGAATCGAGTGCGTGACCAATCTGCCGAACAACCAAGTTTTTTTAACTGACTCAGGATAAGACCACCGTACTGCTTTTTCCATTCCCATATTTTTTCTACAAATTTCTCACGTCCAAGTTCAAAACGACTTATTCCTTGTTTGCGAAGGTCTTTCTCTACTACATATTGCGTTGCAATACCCGCATGATCGGTTCCTGGAAGCCAGAGTGCTCTCCTGCCCTGCATGCGGTGGTAGCGTACGGTAATATCCTGAAAGGTATTATCAAGTGCATGCCCCATATGAAGAGAACCTGTTACGTTTGGAAGCGGCATATACACCACATAGGGTTCTGCGTCTTTTTCGAAAGGAAGTAAATCGGGATTAAAAAAACCAGAGTCCTCCCACTCCTTATAGATAGTCTCTTCGGTCGTTTTTGGTTCGTAGGCACCATTCCCTAATGGATTTTCAAAAGGCGCTTGAGTACTCATAAATATCTTTCTTTCACTATATCAATGAAAAAACCGCTTCGCAATGAACGAAGCGGCCTTTCTCTTTATACTACTCGTTAATACGCGCCTTTTAAGATGTCGTACTTCTTCAAACCTTCGTGTGCTATCAACTTATAATATACACGAAGACCGTCACGGCGCGGCTTTACAAGTCCCGCAAGCCGAAGATGTGAAAGATGCTGAGACACATTTGTCTTTGGAAGCTTCAACTTCTTTGAAATATCATCAACAGATATCTCCCCCTTCATTAAAAGATCGAGAATGGCTACGCGCTTTGGATTAGACAGCGTTTTATAAAGATCTGCAATTCTATAATGTTCTTCATTCATAGTGATGCAATTTTACCCCTAACTATTCTTTTATTGCAAGGGTAGCGCAAATTAAAATGATTCATACATATCTTACCCGACCTTTCTATGTTGCCTCTTTTTTAATACGCTTCATAAGCTATTTTCTTTCATACTCATCTCAATTGCGCACTTGTAATAAATGCACTATAACAAGTACAGCATTCTTTCATTTATAAAAGAAGTGGGGTTGATATGAGCTCTCTTAGGGTAAACGCATTAACGGCGGCGCGGCGCGCAAAAGAAAAAAGACCACACACTCGCTCCCCATTCCGCACTGGTGACTTTCTTATTGATTGGTTCTTCTGTGCCATCATTTATTCCCTTAATGAACAGATTGAGAAAATAATTTGGGTGCACAATCTCCACGATATCAATAAACGTGGTCAAAGAGAGAAACTTGATGGACTTACCGATGACAACATCATCTTTCTTGAATATAACCTCTCTTCAGAGCGAGGAGTAAAGGTGCTTATCCACGAAGTGTGTCATGTGTTCATTGAGTTGGGAGTAGTTGAGGAAAACTACATTCTCCAAATTGAGGACTATCTCTCAGAATCCTTCACCTCCGCACAAAAAAACCTTATAGAATCATTTCTCCCAAAGAAGAGATGAAATTACTCAGACTATGGGATAACGATTAATCCCACATACATATATATGTATGTGGGATTTTTATTTATATATTCTCATAATGAGCAATAGAGAAATTTCTTCCTCCTTCTGTCAAGCATATCGCATCCATCCTCCATCCACGTCGTACATCTATATACTGTGGGTTCTTATTGGCATAGAAGAGGGCTATTTTTTCGAACTTTTTCACCTTGGCACTCGTCAATTCATCCTCAGGCATGAGTTTTTGAAAATTATTACCCTGTACCGTCTTCACTTCTACAAAAACTAAGGTTTTATCAGGTGCTTTTGCCACAATATCCAATTCTCCCCAGGGAGCCCCAAAATTCCTCTCAATGATTTGAAAGCCCTTCTCCACAAGGTATCCACATGCAAAATCCTCCCCTCTTTTTCCTAATTCTCCGGTTGTTGTCACCATTCCATTATACAAATTGAATGCTCACGTTTATCGAGTATCATGAATGATATTTGACAAACTATCACATTTGTTACATAATTGAATTAGTAATTAATTCTTTCCCAATTTAATACGAGGTAAAAAATGAAAAGATTCTTTGGTCGTTTACAAGAAAAGTATGCGCCAATATTTAAAACGCTTCTTCATGAAGCATTTTGGATATTTATAATAGCTATTGTTTTTCTTATCGTTTTTTTAGAGATTCCTGGAATGAATGTACTCCTTGCGATTGCATTTGGTGTTATTCTTGGTTTTTCTCTTGTGGTTGGTCCGATTGCTTTTCCTCTTGGATTTCTTGCGTGGTACTGTTTCTGCCTATTTATTTATATTTTTCTTGTTCGCAAAAAATTAATACCGCGATTGCCGTATCACAAACATTATTAATTCCCTTTCCATTCATTCTCCTCTCCTTACTCTTACGCACACAGATAACTGTGTGCTTTTTTATTACGCACTTGTGACAACTCTATTTTCTTCACTTTATCATTTGTTGACAGAAACCTTAAAAAGAAAAATACTCAGGGTAGTTATCTTTTATATATACATAGGGAGGCGTTATGAAACGCAAACTATTTTTGTATACCTTTTTATTTCCATTGTTATGTTTCCTTGGATGCTCATCATCTGGCGTGCTCACGAAGAACACACGAACAATCTCTGAATTGGTAAACGAGGTAAAAAGCAGATTTGCCTTTGTGCGCGCATCAGACAGTACCAGAGTTTCATCTTCTTCTGCAATTTCAATTGGTGATGGTTTCTTTCTTACCACTTATCACTCTCTTATTCGTGATGAAGATAGTGTGATGCTCCCCTTCTATGTTCAAAAAGGTGCTCGTCGAGATACGGGACCAAGATTCATCAGAAGAGAAAATGATATGGCTATTTTCTGGTCATCGCTTGGCATTGGTGATTCGGTAATTACGCCACGATACGATATTGGTATTGGTGAGCAAACAGCTTGGATACAACCGATGTTTTATGCAAAGGGTGTGGTAAACATATTTTTCCACATTGAGAGGATATCGAGAATTGATTCGTTAAGAATTTTTATCGATAGACCTGTCTTTCCTGGGACGTCAGGATCTGGACTCTTCGATACAAATGGAAACCTCATTGGAATAATCGATCAATTCTACTTTCCTTATCATGACCAGGTAACCTACGGTTCCGCACTAAAAATAGGGCTTTTGGAAACGATACTTGAGAAAGGTGCTCAGAAATGAGATACCAAATAACTACATCCCCATGTTCAATATGGGGATTTTTATTTGCCATTGATATAAAAATACAAATGTTTCTGATGTATAAAATGTTTGTTGACAAACATTTTTGTCTAAAAAATTGCCGAAAATCCAAAAAGTGTAGCATTCATCTATCTACCAGCTTGTTCATCATTTTTTCTCATTTTCTAATAAGAATTTGCTCGATGTAGGTTTCATCGCATTACCAGCTTGTCAAAAATCAAAGCTGGTTTTCCTTGTTTTCTTGATTTTCCTGTTTAATCAAGAAAACCAAGTTTATCAATTGTAAACAAAACCCCCGCTCGAAGCGGGGGATTATTAATTTTACTTTTCTTTGTGTATCACTATCTCTCCATCTTTCAAAGTAATGTAGGCAGAGGGAATGTCAGTCCAACATCCACTATTATAATATTCAACCCTTCCTATCTTTAGCTCCATTTCTCGATGGGTATGCCCACAGAACACCACATCTTTATTCTCTGTCTCCGCGTGGCGCACCGCTCCATGTGCGACTTTCTTTGAGATACGAAGCCAGGATTTACTTGCTCTCTTTAAAAATCTGCTCATAAACTGCTGTTTTGTATCTATGTGCTGAATAAGTGAATATATAGTACTTGCTACCGCACTTATCACAATATTCTTATTAAGGAAGCGGTCGAATTGGTGCCCATGAATCACAAGGCATTGTTTCCCATACCATTCAAATGCGTACTCATCTCTTACGGGTACCCCAATAAGATGAGAAAGCGTATTTGCGGGGCCATCATGATTTCCCACAACCCAGATAAGTTCTACCTTTTTCTCAGGATTTGAAAGCTCTCGCAAATAAGTGAGAAGCGCCCAGTCATCATGGTGAAGTCGAGTAAAGTTAAGATCATCAAAAATATCACCATTTAGGATGAGGCGCTCAAACGTAAGCGACTTAAGACGGTGAAGAAGTTCTTTTGAACGGCTTACACTTGAACCAAGATGAATATCCGAAATAATAAGAGTATTGGTGGTATGCATAAATCTTGAATTATTTACCATTCTCGCGTTTAATGAGTATATTCAATGTCTAGACATAAATCAAAGAAGGAAAAAAAGGAAGAAGGAAAAGAGAGGTTCTCAAAGACACAAGAGAAAAAACAAAAAGGCGAGAGACTCAATCTTCACCCCGATGTGAAGAAATATGTTATCGCAACTATTCTTTTTAGTTTGGCGCTTATTTTTCTTCTCGCAGGATTCGGTCAAGCAGGACCACTCGGAGAACTAATTTATAATTCATTTTTTAAACTTTTTGGATGGGGATATTATCTTCTTCCTATTGTTTCTGTACTTCTTGGATTTTCATTTCTTGCACCAGACCCTAGCGCATTTTTTGGAATCACGTTAATTGGGGGAGGATTATTTGTTCTCTCAGGACTCGGATTCATGGATGTTGTTTCTGAAGGAAGTGGGGGATTGCTTGGCACTCTCGTCGGTTCTCTTAAAAAACCTTTTGGAACTCCTGCAACAGTAGTCATTACTCTCACTGCACTCGTCGTTTCTTTTCTCATCACTATGAATCGTCCACTTCATCTTTCTCTTTTCAACAAAAGAGATGATGAGGATGGGGCCGAGGAAAAGGAACTTGAAATAAAAGTTCCTCTTGAGGCTGAGGTTCCTATAAAAGATGAAATAAAAAAACCAAAGCGTGCTGAGGAAAAGAAAAAAGAAGAAGAATTAGAAACAGATACTACTGGATTCGATGCCCCGCGTGCAGGCGCACAAAAGCAGATACACAATTATGTGGCGCCACCACTTTCACTTCTTTCCTCGTCAGTAGAAAAACCAACTATCGGTGATCTTCGTGCAAATGCAAACGTAATTAAGCGCACCCTTGAGAGTTTTGGTATTCCAGTAGAGATGGGGGAGATTAATGTCGGCCCTACTGTCACTCGCTACACTCTGAAACCTGCAGAAGGTGTAAAAATTTCAAAAATCACCACCTTGAACCAAGACCTCGCAATGGCGCTTGCAGCACACCCTATTCGTATCGAGGCCCCCATTCCTGGAAAATCACTTGTAGGTATTGAGGTGCCAAACAAATCAGCGGCGGTGGTGAGACTCGGAAGCTTATTGCTCTATCCAGAATTTCAAAAAGCGGAACCACTTGTATTCGCGATTGGCCGCAACGTGAATGGAGAGCCGGTATTTGCTGATATCGCAAAAATGCCACATATGCTTGTTGCAGGCGCGACTGGTTCTGGAAAATCAATTACAATTCACTCCATCATCCTTTCTCTTCTCTTTAAGAATTCTCCTGATATGTTGAAATTGATTCTTATCGATCCAAAGCGTGTAGAACTTTCTATCTATAATAACCTTCCTCATCTTATTGCTCCGGTCGTGACCGAGAACAAAAAGGCAATCGGCGCGTTGCGTTGGGTTATTCAAGAAATGGACCGCCGTTACCAAGTACTTCTTGAATCGGGTTCACGCGACATTAAGAGTTACAACAAAAGTGCATCAGAGAAGATGGGGTACATTCTTATTGTGATTGATGAACTTGCAGACCTCATGGCTACCTATGGAAGGGAAGTAGAGGGTTCAATCATCCGTCTTGCCCAAATGGCGCGCGCGACAGGTATCCATATTATTGTGTCTACCCAACGTCCCTCTGTTGAAGTAATTACCGGACTTATCAAAGCAAACATTACGACCCGCATTGCACTTCAAGTAGCAAGCCAGATCGATTCACGCACAATTCTTGATTCTATGGGTGCAGAAAAACTTTTAGGAAGTGGTGATCTTCTCTTTGTGTCTGCGGATGTTTCAAAACCACGTCGTATTCAAGGAGCATATATTACTGAAGACGAGATTAAAGCAGTGGTAAACTTTATTAAAGAAAATAATGAGGCGGGCATGGGGACTATTCCTATTGATTCAGATGAGGAACCTGAGGCAACTCATATCTTTGAAAGTTTTGGAAATGACGATTCGCTTGACGAATTTTTTGATGAGGCAGTAGAAGTAGTACGCGTTGCAAAAAAAGCATCTGCCTCTCTTTTACAACGACGCCTTAAGGTTGGGTATGCGAGAGCGGCGCGTCTCCTTGATATTATGGAAGCAAAGGGGATTATTGGCCCTGGAGAAGGCGCAAAGCCGCGTGAAGTCCTTCTTGTTGATGACTCACTGCATGAGGAAGAAAAAATATAATACACTATGGAAGAATCATTCAATGAACAAAAATCGGTAGGTCTCCTTATTCTCGATGCAATGAGGAATAAGAGTATGTCGATAGAAAAGCTTTCACAGCTTACGGGTATTTCTGATAGGTTTCTAGACCTTCTCACTGAGGAGCACTACTCACGACTTCCTTCTGCACCGTATGTGCGTGGCTACCTTTTTCATATTGCGGATGTCTTAAATTTAAATGGAGAAGAGATTTGGAAAGAATATGTGCAACAAAATGCAATTGCGAGCGCAAAGGTAACTGCTCCCCATCCAGGAAAACGTGACTTTTCTTCTGAGAAGAAGTTATCAATGAATCAATTACTCACGGCACGCAATCTTTCTTTTGCGGCGCTTGTTCTTGTGGTTCTTACTATAGTCATTGTTCGCGCAGCCGCATTCACGGGAACCCCCACACTCTCTCTTGAAAATTTTAGTGATACTCTGGTAACCACTACTTCTACGTTTACCGTGCGTGGTTCATTCAATCCTCAAAATAAATTAACGTTGAATGAGGAAGTTATTTCTGTGGATGAAAAAGGAACTTTTGAAAAAGAGCTCACTCTCACCCCTGGATTTAATACCTTTCACTTTAAAATAAAGGGATTGCTCGGAAAAGAACTGGAGGTTACAAAACAAATCTATTACACTACTAGTACTAAACACGTCGAACCATCAAAAGCAACAACAACCAACGAATAATATGGCTCCTGCAAAAAAAGGGAAGGGAAGTGAGGACGCAAAGGATCTCGAATCGCTTATGGAATCACTTCAGTCTCGGTTCGGAGAAGGCTCAGTTATGAAACTCGGTGAAAAAAGTGCAATGAAAGTTGAAGCAATCCCTACGGGATCATTTTCGCTTGATCTTGCACTCGGTGTGGGAGGTTTCCCAAAAGGACGCGTGATTGAGATATTTGGTCCTGAAAGTTCTGGAAAGACAACGCTTGCACTTCACGCCGTTGCTGAAGTACAAAAACACAATGGACGCGCGGCATTCATCGATGCAGAACATGCACTCGATCCTGAATATGCGGCACGTATTGGGGTAAAAACAAAAGATCTTATCATCTCACAGCCTGATAATGGCGAAGAAGCACTTAATATACTTGAGAGTCTTGTGCGTTCGAATATTATCGACATCGTGGTAGTAGACTCAGTTGCTGCACTTACTCCTCGCGCAGAAATCGAAGGAGAGATGGGAGCACAACATATGGGACTCCAGGCGCGTCTCATGTCACAAGCACTCCGTAAATTAACAGCTATCGCCGCAAAATCAAATACGATTGTTATCTTCATCAACCAGACACGTATGAAGATTGGACTCGTTTTCGGCAATCCTGAAACAACGCCAGGTGGTATGGCACTCAAATTCTATGCCTCAGTTCGCATTGATATCCGCCGTATCGCTCAGATCAAGAAAGGGGAGGATATTGTCGGTAATCGCACAAAAGCAAAAGTAGTGAAAAATAAAGTGGCTCCTCCATTCCGTGTCGCGGAATTCGACATTATGTATGGTGAGGGAATTTCCTACGAAGCTGATGTTTTAACTACTGCTATAAAATATGATGTGGTAAAAAAGAATGGTGCGAGCTATTCATTTGAAAATGAAAAACTTGGTACTGGTTTCGATAATGTACGATTAAAATTAAAAGAAGATAAAAAACTTCTTGAGGTGATTAAAAAGAAAACGGTTATCGCAGTAGAAACAAAAGGAGTGAGTATCGCAGGTCCCGACGAAGCTGAATAATAAAAACGCCCCTTAAGGGGGTGTTTTTTTATTATGAATTTACTATATAAAAGTTTTTAAATAGTTGAGCCACAAGAATTGGCCCAGTACCACCTGGCGTAGGTGTATAGTAAAAATTTTCGATAGGAAACGGATTGAAATCGCCACACACCTTACCATCTTTCTCGCCATAACCAAAATCAATCACAAGCGCGCCTTCGTTTACCATCATTCCATCAATAAGATGGGGCACTCCTGTTCCTAAAATAACTACATCTGCCCTTTTCACTTTTCTAATATCGTCTCCTTTATCAAGACAGGTGAGTTCTTCGCATTTTCCCCTAAGCCATGCCGCAATCGGCTTTCCTACAAGTGTCCCCATACCTACAATTGCCACTTTTTTCTTGGATATCTCAATATGAGTATTTTGCAGAATCGCATCTATCGTGCCCACCGCAGGCTGATATATCGCTTTTTTATTTTCCGCGCTTCGTGCACGCGCCGCATCGCTCAATACATCGATATCCTTTTCCGGAGGAATACTATTCACTACTCTCCGCATATCAAGATGAGAGGGAAGTGGAAGTTGCACAATAATACCCCCGCACATACTATCCTCTCCTATTTTTTTAATCTCACGGCACACTTCACTTTCTTCGATGTTTTGAGAAAGAGTAATAAGCCTAAAGTCGATATGGATGATGTCAGCAATTCGTTTTTTTTGTTTTAAGAAAATTACTGAAGATTGATTCTTCCCTACACAAAATGCCGCAAGAAATTTCTTCGGTGTTGTTTTCTTTTGAAGATTGGCGACGATGTCGGCTGCAATCTTTTTTCCGTCGATTCTGTTCATACTTCCGCTTCTACTCTACGTGAAAAATAAAAAAACCGCTATAGCAATGCAGCGGTTTTTTTCAAATATTATTGAGTGGGTCCCAAGAAAAGAAGGGGAACGTAGACCATCACAAAACTCAAAATAAGAACTGAGATAAGGACAATCACTAATATTCTTTTTCCCTTTGAATTCATATCTCTATTATAACAATTGTGCGGGAGGAGGAACTATCTCGATATAATCTTCGAATGATATTTTCTTCATCTCGGTTGTATTGCGCTGAGGAATATAAAGAAATTTCTTCTCTTTGATCTGGTCGTAGATGCGCTTGGTAATACGTACATCTTGCACGCAATAATCCTTCAATTTTTGTATCTCCCCATCTCGATAAAATTCGATTGCTTGGAGACCGTGAGCGCTCTTTCCTTCACCGAGGTTCGCTTCTGCAAGCACCCCTAATCCGATGCGGCGCCCCATGCGCTTTTCGATTTCTTCCAAGATATCAAAATGGGCAATCTTTGCGATGTTCGACTTGAAATATTTCTCAAGAACAGGAATATCAAATTTCTTGCTATAAAACCCGATAATGAGGTACGCACTCTTAAGATATGCTTCTATTTTATCGAGTTCATTCTCATCGAAACAATGGTAGGCGTCTTCATTATATGAATAAAGACCCGTCACTGACATTTCGAGTTTTGCGATATTCTCTTGTCCGCCTACATCAGCAAATGTATTTTTTGTTTCAATATCAAATACGATTATATCTTTCATAATATTATGTATGCCTGTCTGCAACGCTCGATGCGGCGTAGCTTTCTGGCTTTGTTTTTGCCTCAAAATTATTTGCTCGAATCATTCCTACCACCTCTTGAATAAGTTCGTTTGTTGGGCCATTTGTTCCCACGTCCGCATGAATTTCAAATTCCCAATGAGGGATAAGGGCAATTTCTTCTTGCCTCTTCAATTCCTCAAGAAGAACGTGCGCGGCCTCAAGAGAAATCATCACCTCACGGATAATACGATCGCGAAGGGTATAAAATTTCCCCACATCAAATTGACGCCAAAAATATCTCCCTCCGTTGCCTACGCGATGAACCACGATTGCGGTCACAAAATCTGCCTTGTTG
>Ga0172379_10001406_pt1 | contig 47851 bp, 32 predicted proteins | sample GrowelOW334metaG_FD_119756 | JGI IMG/M metagenome (GOLD analysis project Ga0172379, IMG submission 119756) | Groundwater microbial communities from an aquifer near a municipal landfill in Southern Ontario, Canada - Groundwater well OW334 metaG | ecosystem: Environmental > Aquatic > Deep...
CCACGGCGGCTACGGTATGAATCGGCTAACGCCGATTCAAAAACTTGCCAGTTCTTTGTTCAATTCTTTATATATAATGCCTGTCGAAAAGGTAACATTGACTATGCAATCGTACAATTATTGACAAATTTACTGATTTTAGATAATATGAAATGCGTTGCCTGTTTTAGGCAATTGTTCTTTGATACCTTTTTCCGTGACGGATTTCTACTGTTTTCAGGAGTGATTGGCGGTCTGGAAAATATTCTGCGGTAGCTCAGCGGCAGAGCAATTGACTGTTAATCAATGGGTCGTGGGTTCGATCCCCACCCGCAGAGCAGAATAAAATAAGACTCGTTCAAAATTGAACGAGTCTTATTTTATTCTGCTCTGTGCGGGAATAGGCCAAAAGTTTGGCCTATGTTGGGGTGAGAAAGTCGGAGCGATATGCGAACCTGTGAGCATCGCGAGACCGGGCTGGAGCGCTTAGTGAGCGTAGACTCGACAGAGTCAAGCGAGACTTAGCGACTGGAGCCGATCCCCACCCGCAGAGCAGAATATAAAAATAGCCCCGACGAAAGTCGGGGCTATTTTTATATTCTTTTATTGCCGAGGGAATCTAACTTCCGCCCTGGGCGGACTGGACCCATCTTGTCGATCTAGACGAGGCAGGCAAAAGGGCCCCGATGTCCATCGGGGAGAGAGCGAAATCCCCACCCTGGCTTCTCCTTGATTTTTCTAATTTTTGGAGTATTATGGGGTGTATAAGGTGTCTTGGGCACTGGCCTGAACACCTTTGGTTTTTAGGGTGTTTTTATTTTGGATTATTGAAAATTCAAAAGCCCCAATAGAAAAAACAGACTGTTCATTAAAATTTTTTTTAAAAATTGGAGTTATTATGGTTTATATTGTTCTTTGTATTTTTTTTGTCTATTTGATTATCGGTGCATTGATTGGAAATAAAATAGACAACCGGATAAGTGATAGGCATATTTTTGATATGTCTGATGCTCTGGAGACTACTACTGCTGAAGTATTTTCTTGTTTGTTTATAGCATTTTGGCCAGTTGTATTTATTATGCTACTTCGCTATGGCTGGAATGATGAAATTAAAACACAAGCCCGTAGTTGATAAACTATGGGCTTATTTTATTCCGCCCTGGGCGGACTGGACCCATCTTGTCGATCTAGACGAGGCAGGCAAAAGGGCCCCGATGTCCATCGGGGAGAGAGCGAGATTCCACCCTGGCTTTATTCTTGATTTTTCTAGGTTTTTCAGATAACATGGAGGTATAAGGTGTTTAACGACACCGAGTAAAGACACCTTGAATTTTTGGGGTGTTTTTTGTTTATATTCGAATTTTTTGTTGTAGAAATCGTTAGTAATTCTATCCCATTACTTATCTTTTCTCAGACTGCTATTACAAATATATTTATGATACAATAGACTTATGAAAGAATATTTTTCAATGCCAGCAAACAACGATCAGGAGAAAGGCTGCGTTGGGCCAGAAAACTTAATATACGACACTGACCCGCTGCTAACTATAAAAGAACGCAAAGCGGACGTTTCTTATAATCGAGATGAAGTATTGTTTCCCAGACAAGCCAACATCTACGAAGACCAAAATAAAACTAATTGGTATGAAATTAAAAAAGAGCCCAGGAAGCAGATGATGGTTTCGCTTCTAGCTCAACCTTTTTTTAATATTTCCACAGTTATCGAGGTGCCGCAAAAGCAGACCTGGGGAGCATCGAAATTTATTTCAAAATTAAACCCAAAAATATTATCAATATATAACGCAACTACCGATATTATGGGTGGCAAATCCCCTTTATTTCTTTCTAAGGAATTACATCTCAATAAGGTTGAACAAAAAGAATTCGAGGAAAGTGTCGCTGATTTTTTAGTATTTGAATCGATTTTTGACTCAGCAGGTGACAGTGATAGAGAACTTTTAAGGGACCATAATTTTCGTCTAAATCATGATGGTTACGCCATGTTTGATTTTGATAAATCGGAGGTCATTCCTCTTAAACATTTTGAGGAATGGAAAATTTGCCAGGAAAAGATTGGTGGTACTGCTTATCTTCCAATGGCCAAAGAAATTAACGCAGAATGCTTCCCGAAGGTGAAAAACGACGAATTTAACATTGAAAAACTAAAAGAACTAAATTCTATATATAAATCAATATTTAACAAGCTAACGGAAGTATTAACATTTTTTGATGGATTAGAAGGGGAGAAATTTGTTGGGTCTGTACTTAAAAAAACTAAATACGCAGACGAATTCAGGGATAATCATAAAAAAGATAAAATCGACGAAAGTTATATCGATCCTCATGAATTAACACAAGGACTGCTGGCACAGGCATTATATAATCTGACGGGTCTATTAAAAGAACTCAGAAATGATAGGGATTGGTATACAAAACAAATAAACAGAGATGATGCTCAAGAGATGATGTCGTTTGATCATAAAAGTCGGTTTTTGTATCAGAAGTCTATTGTCTCTGGCGGCAATAAACATCAGTCTGAGGAATGGCTTGATATGCACGCTCTTAGTGACAAGGAATTTGCGGAAGAAAAGGATAAAGCGGAAAAGCAATATGACGAGTTGATTTTAGAAATTGATAAAAAGTTAGCAATGATTACTGAAAAAAACTAAATTTATAAAACATTCAATCTTCATCATAATCATCTTCCAGTTCAAAGTTTTAGTGGGGTCAGAATGGGGAGTAAGATATTAAAAAGCACTATTATGAATATTAATAAAATCTTATTAAACGGTGATGATTATCAGCTTAACGAAACAGATTTGCCTGCTCTAATTACTTATAAGGAGAAAACAGGCGGGTCTCATTTTAGTATTTCGTTAGTGGCTGATTTAGCGTTGCGCGGGTCTAAAATTTTATTTTTGACAGCTTATCCGATGGCTAAGGATAATTTTTTGAATCAGGTCGCTGAGCTTGATTTGCGGGTAGATTATGTCACTGAGATAGCTCAATTAGATAATAATGCTCAGGTGATTATCATAGAAAGCGGTAACGAGGCGTTAGGCATTGAGGCACTCCAGCAATTGACCGACCTATCTGAACGAGTTGTCTTGATAAAAAATATGGAAGTTTTTAGTCAGGCGTTATTTGATGCTTGCCTAGGTTTGGATAAGTTAATTCTGTCTGGTGATATTGATGACTGTGTAGCTAAGCAAGCGATTAGCAAGATGGAATTTAAGACGACTGTTATCTTTACCAATCCAGAAATCAAGCTATCAGTCCAAGCGCCGGAATTGGAAAAATACGTCGGCTATCTTTGGTCGAAAAACAAAGAGGGACTGACTAGTGTAGATTTTTAAAGTGACTTTATAAAAATTCACCTTTCATGGCTTACTAGTTTTGGTAATGTTTAAGCTTTAAAGACTACAATCAACTCGAAATATTTTATGCCAAAAAAGATCGTCAAAGTGAGTGATAAAATGCATAAAAATTACAGCTATGAATTGACTGAGCCTGTGGGTCGGAATTTTCAGCTTGATTTCAAGCCAGAGTTGACGCCAAAGGAAATGTTAGCGCTCGGCATCTTTGGTGGTGTCTATCTGCGAGATTGTACGAAAGAATTTCCGTCCGATTGGTTTAAGTCAGCTAAGTTTCAAAAGGCCGGTGTTTATAAACTAGATCCGAAATTAAATTTTTTTGGAGTTAATGCCAGTCAGCCTTTGTCGGTTTGGCGTCGCAAGGATTGGATTAATCCAGAGGATCCGCGTGGTTGGTTTCAGTGGTATTGTCGCTACTATCAAGGACGACGTTCCGAGGATGATGAACGACAGATTAAGCGTTGGAAAGCAATGCGTCGTCACATTGCTCAGATTAAAAATAATTGTCAGAGAGGGGATTGTTCATGTCGTCCTCGTCAACGTCAAGCGCTGTTACATTGGGCTTATGATTCAAGAGTTTTGTAAGCTGTTGGTTTATTAAAAAAGGTTGTATTTTGCAAAATGCTTAAATTTCGCTATAATAGTGTTAGTTCGGTTTTATAAATAATCGTCAAACGTATGAAGATTTTTAATATCATACTCAAGGTCTTGCTGTGCTTGATCTTGGTAATGCCGGTCTTGGGTTTGACCGGAATCTTTCCGGAGCCAACGGCGGAGATGTATAGTACGTCGGAGGCTTTTGCTTTCATCCAATTGCTGAACAAAAGCCAGTACACCATGTATCTGATGACCATGGTATTCTTGGCCAGCATCTTACTGATCATTATGGATCGTATGGCCTTGGCTGCACTAGCCATCTTGCCAATCACGGTTAACATCGTCGCTTTTCACCTGTTCTTGGATGGCGGTTTGTTGACTTCTGGAGCAGTGATGGGTAATGTCTTGCTATTACTCAACCTCTATTTCATCTGGCAGAGTCGAGCGCAATACAAGGTCCTGTGGACTAAAGGCGTTTAGAAATTGTAACCAAAAAATTTATTTTTTCAAAAAGGTCTCTGCGGAGGTCTTTTTGTTTGATTGAAAATAATTATAAATAGTATCAAAAGCTAGTTTGACATCTTTCTGATCGAGATAAAAAATCATCTCACTAAAGGCCGAAGTTATTTCGAAGATATTTATTCCTTGCAATGAGATGGCTTGGACTAGGCAATAGAATTGACCAGGTGTTTCGTAGGCGTGCTCAGCTATTTGAATATTTAGCGAAGCTATATTTCTACGTATATTTTTTGGCTTGTCCTTGACGTGTTTATCAACTAAATGAAAACAGATCTCATCAATAATAACGTTTGTTTCGTAAACCCCTTGAATGATACTGATGTAACCTCGCGCTTCTCTCACCTTTTGATTAATAATATTAATGTTATTGAATAGCTCTTGATTAGAATAAAATGAAATTGAGCAAAGGTTGCTGTGAATGTTGGTATTGATAATAGGAGGAGTTGGAATCTCACCGTATTTAACTGCCGATTTTTGGTAACGCGATAATGACATTAGTATGGCGCTATCCTTAACTTCTTTCTTGGTTCTGGCTTCAATCATGGGGCGGAGTAATTTGGCCAGCGCGGAGAGATTGAAAATTCGGTTATAAATTCCAAATGCCAAAAGTGGTTGTTGCGAACAAATGTTTCTGATAGTATCTGATATTTTTAACATATATTTTGATTAAAATAATTGTTGTTACCATAAACTGTTATAAATATAACATAAATATCAAAAAATAACAATATCCTATATAAACTAGCCTTATTTTGAACTGTTAATATAATTGAACTAAAGACATGAAATAATGCTCTTTGACAATAAAATAAATGGGTTTATGTTCAACAATATTTTAGAGGTTTGTGATGAAAAATTTTCTACGTTATGCCTGCTTATCCTTAGTGATGATTGGCATCTGCTGTGTTTACGCTCCTGTGCTATCAGCAGGATATATTGAGTTCAAATCAACAGGTACTGACGAAGCTACGCAATACTGGACTTTGTATAATGGTTTAACAAATCAAATGCGTTGTGAATACAGGATGAATTTTGATGCTTCAGGGCAGTGGATTAAAGTCAAGTCGAATGAAGAGGAATATGATGGTTATTACTTCCATCGTTGGAGGGTTGGTAATAATTATTATTATGACAATCCTCGTACTTTCACCTGGAGTGGTACTGACTATGTAGTTTGGGCTGAGTACAAGAAGACGGATGCCCCGAATGCCCCTTCCTTGATTTATCCAAGCGATGGAACAATCAATATGGGTTCTTCGGTGTCATTAGACTGGTCTAATGTTGACGGCGCTACTACTTATTTGATGCAGTTGGGTAAGTCTAACGATTTTGTAAGCTTGGATTATAATAAGTCTAACTTGTCTCAGAGTAATTTTACTGTCAGTAATTTGACTCCTGGCACCAAGTATTATTGGCGGGCAGCTGCTAGCAATTCCGGCGGACAAAGTTTGTGGTCGTCGTCTTGGTCATTTACTACGGCCGAAGCCGAAGATAATAAGGTGGCTGTTAATATCAGTAATGATGTAAATTTGCAGATTAGCGGTTCCGTTAATCCGGCTGATGCTAACGGTTATGCTGGTTTTGTCGGTGCGAAGACTTTGTTTTACGAGAAGGGGACGCAGATAACTATTACGACACCACTACGCTTTGATTCTGAAGATAAAACCTACTACTGTGTCGGCATGAAAATTGACGGAGTGTTTTATGAGACTTTGTCAAAAGAGTTGACAATCAATTCCGCAATGGAAATTGTGTTGTTGTATAGTGATGAATATCATCAATTGAATACTCTACACCTACAGCGCCTTGCTATTCTTAATGACTTCACGCCATATACCGGGCCATATAAATTTCAAGCAGAACTTGAAAAATTATTTGGCAAGACCAAGAACAAGGGTTATTCAACTGTTTTGTTGCAAAGCAAAATAGAGAAGATGGCTCAAGATTTCCAGTCTATCGCCGATGTGAAGTCAGGGATAAATTATTTGCAGTCAGTGGTATTGGCGGAGGATGTTGTTATACAGGGATTCTGCGGTTACTTGAGTCAGAATCAGTATGCTACTTACACCGGCGGATTGGCATTAGCTAATCAATCGATAGGCTTTCTAGCTTCATTTTATAATGATATAGCCAGTTGTGTTAGTTTAAAGGCTGATCTGTCAAAACGCCAACCATCGACACAACGTGAAATAGCGAATATGCTTAATAATCAGGCCATATCTACGTTTATTACCACGGCAGAATTTTTCTTTGATGCAATCGAGAATGAGACGGGACAAGATATGATTGGACCTGCCAGATTCTTATCGTTGATTAAAGAGATGGTCGACGATAAGGAATTAAGACCTGATGCTTTAGTCGCTTTGTTTGTCGACAAATTGTTCAAATGGTATATGGCTAATCATTTAATGTATGAGGTCTATATACCAAGAACTCAGTTTCTGGTAACAAAGATTCATGATGAATCGATACCGAACATTGATTATGATGAACGGAAGCTAGCTTCTCAAGCACAGTCTGCTAATATGTATGTCTTCGTTGGTGATTTGGCCAGCAGGACCGCAGCATGGCAGGCACTGGAATCCAGTTTGGATTACGGTTCGGAATGGATAACTCTTCAGGCTATGGCTTCTGGGGTCATAGCAACCAAGTTGGCAACAACTAATGTTATGCTACGAATTAGAGTCGGAATGGCTACGGTTAACATCTTCTCAGCAACTTTTGCTGTCCAACGGTTGTTGAATATTGATCGCTGGAACGAATACTTTATCGGTAGTTGGCCTGGCATGATTAGGTCAGGGGTCTGGGCTTCATTTCACGGCACTGAGCCTTTGGTTCCCAGGGTGCCACCGCTCAAAAGTATTGACCAGCTTAGTGCTGAACTTCAGGCAAATGGCGTCATAGATTTCGAGTTATTGGATCAGCAGATTCAATTCTTGGAGAGCACTTACAGCTACACCAGTACTATTAGTGACACAGCTAATTTCATTACTGTACTGCAAAGTCTGTATGACAATAGCACTGTTTATCAAACAGCAATTAATTCTATCGTTAAGACACTTGACAGAATTCAGCTCGCCGACAGCCTGATGGAATCTGAAATTATGGCCTTGAAGTCGGAAGCAGTTCAGTTAATTGTTGCTGACAATACACTACTGTCTAACTTCGTTTTGTATTACAACAATCCGAGTCAGACTAGCTTGTCAGACGCCAACACGGCGTTAATGAAACTCATTGCTGATACACGCAATTTCAAAGACGCTATCAGTCTGTACTGCGGTGACAAGGGGTTAGCGCCAGTTGTATTCGGTTTTAGCACAGACAGTAAATATGTCAGCAGTATCGGCGATTCTGTGGTCTATGAAGTAACGCTGAATGTTAAGAATCTGGCTGACACTATGTCTCAGCCTGCCATCTTAGCTTGGCATGATTCTGACTACAGTATTAGCTTTGATTCAGTTGCTGTCGGCAGTTTACTGGCCGGAGCTCAAACATCACAAAGTTTCAACATCAAATGTCATCGCAATCAAATCGGGCTTGCTCTACAGATTGCAATCTCTTGGGAAGATTCTTTGAGCCAAACTAATCTTATCTATGTGCCATTACCATTAAGAAATGAATACAGCTTAGGGGTTAATGGTAAATCTAGTAATCTCAGTAGCTCAGTTAGTTTGGGTAGGAGCAGAAATGCCTTTGATGGTTATGATAATTCTGATGTGGATAAACCTCCAACTAAGCCAGGACAAGTTGAACATGAGTTGGCCATCTATGACCCAACTCTGCATAATGAGTTTACTCCTGACGACCTCTTCATAAAGGATTATCGCTCGGCGAAATACTTGGATCAAGCAGACGCTTGGTGGATTAAAGTTCGGACAGATTCCGACTTAGAGCTGTCTTATAAGTTCACTGGTCCAGAGGACTATGCAGTCAGCTTCTACAGCCATGATGGACGCTTCACTAGCTTTGACGGCAGTCCGTTACAGTTACCAGCGGGAACAGAAACGTTAATCTTGGTTTCTGTTGGTCGAGGCAGACTATTGCCACTGGCCAAAGGTTGGTCGATGGTGGGCTTGCCAAAACCACAGCAAGCCTCAGCCGAGAGCTTAATGTCAGCGAGTAACAGCTTATATCGCATGTACTGGTATAATAGTTTGACTCAGAGCTATGACATTGTTGATAGTCGGGATCAGATTAAGGAAGTTTTCTGGCTACTCTTGAAGGACGAGTCACCTCATTATATATACCTAGCTGATGTTACCATTGACCCTAGTCCTAAGAGCATTCTACTTGGCTTGGGAGCCAATATGATTAATACTCCTGGTTGGAGCAACTACGACCTAACTGACTTAACTGTTAGTTATGGAGGCTTTAGATGCAGTTTTCAATCGGCTGTTGAGGCAGGTTGGATTGCGCCATACCTCTTTAATTATGATTCGCAGGAGAACATTTATACTACTGAAGACCAAATGTTGGTCGGACGCGGTTATTGGATCATAACTAAACAGGACGGTGTCGCTATTAACTTCCCGGCGCCAGCGGGAATTATTCAGAAGGGCTCAGAATTTGGTGACCAAGTACTCTCGAATCCAGTACCAGAAATTGACTGGAAGGCAGTATTGAAATTTGAAAGTGTTGTTAATAAACAGGCTCCTAAGTCTTCAGTTACTGTTGGCGTTAAGTCAGACGCAACAAACCAGGTTGACAACAAGTATGATTACGAGTTGCCTCCTGATGCACCGGGTGCACAGTTTGTCGCCTTTCTATCGCAATCTAACAATAGGTTGATGCAGGAAATGAAAGCCCCGGCTAATCAAGTAAGCTTCTCTGGCATGCTTGATCTTAATGGCAATTTTGAAGGTACTAGTATTTTGCTAATACCTAAGTTGGAAAATGTGCAGGGTACTTTGACCATAGAAATTAACGGTCAAGTGCACGATCTAACTGGTGACACCATAGCTATTCTGGGACTGGAACCCAAGGGTCGATATCCTTTCACTATACGTTATGATAACAGCAGCTCTGGTCTTAATAAAGATAGACAGTTAGATCCTGTGGTCAGCTTTGATGAAGATATGAATGCTGTGGTGATTGATGATGGTATCGGTGTGGTAACCAATGTCAAAATAATAGATATGTTTGGTAAAACAGTCATGACAGCAAGTGCTAGTCATAATGTAGTATATCTGCCAACAGTATCAGCGGGAGTTTATCTCACAGTTGTAAGTACTAATAATAAAATTTATACTTACAAATTTATTAGAAGATAAGATCTCTGTTCTTTAAATATTTTTATTCCCCTTGGATGACCAGGGGGATTTTTTATTGGACACTGTCGGCTGGGAACTCGTTGAGGGCGTTTTCGAAGTCAGCTAAATTATTAATTTGAGACATTTTTTCCCGATAAGCGGAGGCACCTGGTAAGCCTTTAATATACCACAGTAACTGTTTCTTGAATTCCGGCAGACCCTTGTCGCCCTTGATACTCTGGCAAAGGCTAAGGTGTCGTAGCGCTATTGCCTTGCGATAACTCCAAGATTTTTTATCGTAGTGGCCTGTTTCGATGTAAGAGCGGATTTCATCGAAGATCCAGGGGCGACCGTAAACGCCGTGACCGATGCCGACGCCATCCGCTCCAGTGAGCTCCAGAACCTCTTGGGCTTGCTCTGGTTCGTAGATGCCACCATTGGCTAGCACTACGCCCTTGAAAGTTCGTTTAACTTCCTTGATGTAGTCGTGATCTATTTCTTCGGACCAAGGTGATTCGAAAGAGCGACCGTGAATCATCACGGCAGAGATGGGTAAATCTTTAATAAAGTCTAAGAGATCGAGGCTGGATTGTGAAACATTCTGACCAGGCAATTTAATACTGGTGCGAGTTTTGATGGAGAGAGGCAGTCCGTCGGCGCCTTCAAGAGTGGCTTCGATGATGTCGCGCGCCAGTTGCAAATCTCTCAGCAAGGCAACGCCACTGCCATTACCAGCAATCTTCTTGGCAGGACAACCGAAATTAATATCGATACCATCAGCTCCAATTTCCTTGACCATACGGGCTGATGTGCGAAAATGCTCCGGTTCGCGACCACCCAGCTGAATGATAACAGGTTGTTCGTCAGGGCTGATTTCGGCTAGACGCAGAGCGCTAGGGTTTCGTCTGGCAAGTGATTGCACCATAATCATTTCTGAGTAAACTAAATCAGCTCCGAGCTCTTTGCAAATGAGCCGAAAGGGGAGGTCGGTGACTCCGCACATGGGAGCTAGAGCCAGAATCGGTTTGGTGAATTGTTGCCAGAAGTTGGACATAAGTAAGTTTATAAAGTTAAAAGAAAGCGTGTAAAGTTATAAAGTTGAAAACTGCAATTACGATAGGGGTTTTTGAAGCTTTTGTCAAAGCTTTATATTTAGGAAATTAATTGTTATAATTATGAGATAATAATTAAATATATAATTATGCGTTTGATTAAAGAATTTAAAGAATTTGCTATGAAGGGCAATGTGGTAGATTTGGCAGTAGCGGTTATTATTGGTACCGCTTTCGGTAAGATTGTGACTTCCTTGGTGGCGGATATTATCATGCCTCCGATTGGGGTGATGATGGGCGGAGTTAATTTCACCGATTTGAAAATAAATCTCAATCAAACGGTAACATTGAACTACGGCAATTTCCTACAAGTCGTGGTGGACTTCGTCATTATCGCTCTGGCCATCTTCTTCATGGTTAAAGTGATGGCTCGTCTCAAGAAGAAAGAAATAGCCGAAGCGAAAAAGGAAACACCTTTAAAAGAAGAACTACTGTTAACTGAAATCAGAGACCTGCTCAAGTCTGGGAAATAATCCCGACCGACATTAAAGCTATCCCTAGTATTTTGATAGGGTATTCACAGCCCTTGACATGGTTCTGTCCAAGTGCCTTGAAAGGTGTTATAATAAATAGCAACCCTCAAGACCCATTTATGGAGAATTATATTTTTTTCAATCTATTATTTAGCTGTTGCAGAACTATATTGAGCAGATTTAAGCGCTCACGACCGGCCTTTACTCTGATAGAATTTCTTATTGTTATCGTAATTATTGGAATTGCGGTCGGAATGGCTTCAGTTAATTACTCTAGCACCAGGCTCAAGGCCAATAATCTACAACGCCTCAGCGATGTGGAATCTATTCGTGTCGCCTTACAACAATATCGACAGGACAATGGCTTCTTCCCCAGTGTCCTGACTCCTGGTAATGCCTTACTGGGACCAGGTGGCAAGACTTATCTAAAGACTATTCCCGATAGCGAAACTGACAGTTACTGCACGGAGCCTTTTAGCTACAGTCTGGCTGATAATGGCATGGATTATAACTTTAACTATTGTCTATCGACTAATGTAGATCGGTTCGACAAGGGTAATTGCTCAGCGAATAAAATGAGCGCTTGTTGGGCCTGTCAGGACAATCAAGATTGTGGAGCTTGTAAGAAATGCGTTAATAAAGTCTGTACTAATCAATCCGCGGGGGAAGATCTGAAAAACGATTGTTCTGATATTAATTGTAGCGCATTCGTGTCAGGTTGGATTAGTGCGGCATGCAAGAAATACACTACGGCCACCGGTAATAACGGTAAATGTGATGGAACTGGAGTCTGCGCTTCAGGTATAGCAGGTAATTGTACGGGAGCGGCAGATTCGGCTGTTTGTGGCAGTGAGGCTTGTATTAAACCTAGTCCAACATGTAATAATGGAGCGGCTCAGTCTGATAATGATACTGTGGCCAAAGTTTGTTATACCAGCGGTCAACATAGCTGTGCCTCTGGTTATGTCTGTGATAGCACTGGAACCTGTCTGTGTTCAATGCCAGCAGTGCCACCAGATACTATAACAGCCGTTACTAGCACTATTGGTCAAGTTCAACTATCATGGACTGCGGTGACTGGCGTGACTAACTATTATATCTATCGTGATGGTGCGCAAAAGCAAGTTACCGCCGCTCTGTCGTGGTTGGACTCCACGGTGACTCCAGGCACAACATATAATTATCAAGTTTCAGCTGATGTGTGCGGTGTGCTGAGTGCTAGCTCTTCTCTAGCTGTGGTGGCTCGTGATGAAGATTTCTCCACTGCCTGTAGTAGTGGTAGTAGCATTGGAGATGCCTGTAATGGCGGATGGTTAATCTGTAAGCCAAATGATGGTTATTGCGGTACTGGTTATAATTATTATGTTTCTGTAGCGCCAGTTGATGTTGGTGGCAAAGATACTTGGGGAACCGCTGAAACTAATTGCACAAACTATATCAACGATGGCTTCGGTACTTGGTCTTTGCCTGATGGACAAACGGGATCTAACACTGAATTTTGTCAAATGCGTAAGAGGTCAAATAGGTATTCATCATTGGGGATTAATTCTTGCGCCTATGCTCCAGAGCTAACTCCACGGCCAATAACAGGTTTCCCTGCTAATAATTCTGAGGATAATTACTGGGGGTCATATGCGAGTAGTGATAATAGAAAAGTGCTATCGTATAATGGTATTTATAATTTGGTTAGTCGATGGACTAATAATATTTATCGAGCGAGGTGTGTTAAGAGGGTCGCTCCTTAATCACAACCAAAGCTAATTTGATATTCTTATTATAATAAAACTGGATTAGTTGACTTGGTCGGCATAGTTGTTTATACTATCAAAGTTAATAAATCAAAAAAATATGCCTAAAGAAAAAATGTATATCGTTTTGTATGTGGTTATCGCGGTTATGGCCGGTTATCTGGTCTATAGTCTGATGCCAAATAAGTCGGCAAAGCCAACTCCAAGTGACGCCAAATCAGTGGTTAAAACACAAGAAATTAATCAAACTAATGAAACTAATATGGAAACAGTCAGTGAATTAAAAATAGAAACTTTAGTAGATGGCTCTGGTGTTGAAGCCAAAGCGGGTGACACCGTTAGCGTTCATTACACCGGCACTCTGCTGGACGGAACAAAGTTTGACTCCAGTGTGGATCGTGGTGTGCCATTTGAATTCAATCTTGGAGCCGGTGAAGTGATTAAGGGTTGGGATCAAGGTGTAGCTGGTATGAAGGTCGGCGAGAAGAGGAAGTTAACTATTCCTAGCGACTTGGCCTATGGTAGCAGTGGCGCCGGTCCAATCATTAAGCCTAATTCAACTTTGGTATTCGAAGTGGAGATGATGAAGATTAATTAAGACATAACTCATAACTCATAACTCATAACTCATAACTCATAACTCATAACATACATCCATTAGTAGTATTAATATTATTGAAGCGAACCCAGTTGTCTAAAATAAAAAACCCTTGAATTATTTCAAGGGTTTATTTAGTAGAGAGGAGTCGAGAGTGAGATTAGGATCTGACAAGGTATACATCTTGTCAACAATCCATTTACCATTATCATTTTTCTGATCATAGACAACTCGGAGTTGTATTCGATATTTGCCTTGCGCATCACGATCGTAGAACAAGTGTCCGTAGAATTTCTCTAGTGATCCAGTGCTGTCAGTACTTTGAATCTGATCAATAGACCAATGATTAATAGTCCAATTCTTAGTATTGACCATATAGGCTCGGCCCCAGTCCAGAAATAGATAAATGGAGGAATCAGCTTCTAGTCTGCTGACAAATTGACCTAGTTCTCTGGTTTTAATATGACCGTCTGGCCAGTACCAGTAGGACTGACGTTGATCTGTAGTATCTTTTTCAGAAACGACTAGGACGGAGATGTCGCCACATTTAAGAGATATGGCTTGGTCTATCGTTTTGGTCTCAGGGTTATAAGGATAAGTGGATATTTTTTTGGCAGTCTTGTTGATGATACTAACCTGCTTGTCTTTGTAGAAAGCCAAGACACTGTCAGTTCTGGAAAGAATGGGGACACCTAAATCATCGGTTACCGTGTTGGAACTAGGCCACAGCCACTTGTTGACAGTTAATCCGAATTCATCTCGACCAGTAATGATGATCATTTCTTGATCTTGTTCTAATAATTCCCCAGCTTTTTCATTGTGAGGTATCAAATTAGATAATCTGGTAGTTTCAACTGCCGAGATGCTACTAATGTCATCAACGACAATGTGTTGACTTTGGTCGGCGCTAGTCAGTTTAATGAATGACAAATCCAAGTTAACTGAAATGGTAGTATTGGTAACAGTTATGGTAGTATCGAAATTATGTAGGGTAGCAAACCCATTTATAATTTTTGAACCTTGGCTTTTGCTTAGAGAACTGAGATAGATGATTTCATCGGCGCCTTCCATCATAACTATATTACCTTGACCACTCTTGTTATCAACTGAGATGATTTTAATATCTTCTTCGTTTTTTGGAAGGCGTTTCAGGCCCAATCCCTTCAAGATGGAATTGACTGGTAAGATAGCTCGATTGGCGTCAATTATCTTACAATAATTAGAGTCGGTGCGAGCGTCATAATATTTAATGCGAACCATTCTCTTGGTGGGGGATGATCGGATAGACAGACTGTAGTTATTGCCAACCGACTCCAAAATATTGAAGTTTTGATCCGCTTTGGCTCTAACTAGCGTAATACAACTAAGCGGAATCTTCTTTTGCGCTAAGACGGTAAACGGCGTCATCACTAAAATTATCATTATAAATAAGTATTTCATCGCTAAACCTCGATTGTTAATGAACTATGGTTATGTATTAAAGCAGATATAAATACATCTGTCAATGCCAAATTTGACTAAATGTGCAAAGATGATTATTTTATAATGGTGTGATGGTACATTTAAATAAGGATAAATAATGAGCGAAACGATTAGGACTAAGTTATGGCATTCATGCCGAAGAAAATATTTCCCTAAATACGACTTCAATGTCAGTGATTATAGAGGCAGTGATGAGGTCGACAATGTCTTGTCACTGATGACCGGGCAGAGACGAAGTTACTTCAAGGCTCGGATTGATAAAAATAATCCTATGACCTGGTCTAGCGCCTTGTGGGTGTTGGGTCTGAAATTAATTGTCTGCCCAACTGAATTTCATAAATTGAAATTTTACTTAGATGAGTTATTGATGCACGATGATTTGTTTCTAATCTGTCATTATTCGAAGAAGCTGACTGATAATCCTCAGCTTATCTTCTCCGACTCTCAAGACGATTATATATACAAAAAATTCAGCACCAAAATATTACATCGTAATCGTCTGATAGATGTCGAAACAGGCACTATCGGATTGGTCACTAATAAATATCCTGATTGTTATATCAAATGGATTTGTCGAGTTGTGCCGTTTGATTATAGTGAGCTTCATTAAAATAATAACCGCCCCGATGAATATTGGGACGGTTATTTTATTTAACGAAAACGAGGGCGGTCTGGTTGTGATTCACGTCGGAATTTTGCCAGGTTGGTCTGGGGACCGCGAGGGCTAGCTTGACCTGACCCAGACTTCTTAACGAAGTCGCGACGGGGGCGAGCGGAACGATCTCTATCGAAACTGCGCTGAGGTTTGGTTGTGTGATTATGGCTAGGACGATTCACTGGCTCATCGGCAAATAAATCTAAACCAAAAGGTTTGTCTAGGGATGCCACGATGGGATCGCGACGATCTCGACTCGGTCGTGATGGTCTAGTATCACGGTTTGGTCTGTCAGTATAACGAGTGGTTTTGGTCGCTTCGTTGGCGCTGGGAGATTTATATTTCTTGGGACCGTTCATGAGACGATCGTCCCAGGCAGTGCCTGAGAATTTCTTCTCAGCGGTTTTAGTGGGAGCAGTCCTTGGTGAATTTGGTCTAGCTGAGCTACTGGAACGAGACTGGCGCTTGTTATTGGAAAAGTCTGGTCTAGGCGCTCTATTAGAACGAGAATCTCTAGATTGATTTGAGAGCTCTGGTCTGGACGAACGATCCACTGGCGTTCTGGCTGGTAAATCGGGAGTTTTGATAATAGGTACCTGCTTCTTAATAAGGCGTTCAATTGTTCTGATGTCGCCTTTTTGATCATTAGTGGCGAAAGAAATAGCCTTGCCGATATGTTGGGCACGTCCAGTACGACCGATACGGTGGACGTAGTCCTCAGGACTGTCCGGCAGGTCAAAGTTAATCACCAGAGAAATATCTTTGACATCAATACCGCGAGCAGCGATGTCTGTCGCTACCAAGACTCGGTATTGACCTTTCTTGAATCCGTCCAGAGCTTCGATGCGTTGGTTGAGACTTTTGTTAGAGTGAATTTCAGAGGCACTGTGGCCCATGTGGCGAATAGCTAAGGCAATCTTCTTAGCGCCATGTTTGGTGCGCGAGAAGATGAGGACTGAGCCAGGATTGTCAGCCAGAATGATTTGTAACAAAGGCAGTTTGCCTTCTTTGTGAACGAAATAAATTTCTTGACTAACGGTTTCGGCGGTGGTGCCGGAGGGCGCTACTTCTACCTGAACCGGACTCTTCATATAAGCATCGGCGATGCGGATTATTTCTGAAGGCATGGAAGCGCTGAACAACATGGTTTGACGATCACGAGGCACTGTTCGAAGCGCCTTCTCGATCTGTGGTTTGAAGCCCATGTCTAACATGCGGTCAGCTTCGTCCAAGACTAATATTTTTACTTTGCTGAGATTTAATGTCTTTTGTTCCAAATGGTCGTTCAATCGTCCCGGTGTGGCGATGATGACGTGAGGGTCACGCCGAATAGCTTGAACCTGTTTGGCCATATTGGCGCCACCGATTAGAGTAGCAGTGCGAAGGTGTAGGGTCTTGCCGATTAAATTCAGGGATTCTTCGACTTGAAGAGCTAATTCTCTGGTAGGTACGATAATCAAACCTTGTCCCTTGTGTTGGGCTAGGCGCTGAATCATCGGGATACCGAAGGCAAAAGTTTTGCCGGTACCCGTTTGAGCAATACCAATGACATCTTTGCCGGCTAGGCCGACAGGGATTGATTGATGTTGAATAGGAGTGGGAACGGTGAAATTCAATTTGCTTAGAATTTCGAGGATGCTTGGCGCAATGCCAAGACTACTAAATGTTGTGTCATTCATAAAAAAATTCTGACCCGATATCTCAAGGTCAGAAGTTGATAACGCAACAGTGTCCGTCCAAAATGAGTTCAAGTCGTTTATAATAAGACTTTAATCATAGCAAAAATATATTGCTTTGTCAAGCGTTTTTTTTTAAATATCTTCTCCTACTGGGTGTACATTATCATCGGGTTTTCACCACTTTAGTGTCACCCCGGCGAAGGCCGGGGTCCAGGGTTGATATGTAATAAACTTGAATTTAGCTCAATCATACTAAGTGCATACTTACTCTGGATACCGGCTTTCGCCGGTATGACAAAACGGATAGGACTGGGAGTGTTATAAAATAAGTGGTGACAATGTTCTTAAATCTTACAAAAAGGGTATTTGTTGGGTGGCTGATTTGGGTTGGAGTCTGATAATAATTGTGTTATGATAATAAGGATGAGAATTATCAAAATACTCGATTTATGAAGCTTAATGTTTATGCTGTTTTTTGTTTGCTGAGCTGTGTCTGCCTCATAGCTGGTTTAGGTTCTCCGGTTGATGCCAGTTCTAATGATTGTGCCGACTATACTATTGAATCATCTGCTCGCTGTCTAAACGGTAGTATTTCCAGTCAGCCAGTCTGCGACCAAAATAATGTCTGCACCTGGACCTGCACCGGAGCGTCCATCACACCTTGCTCCTCGGGTCCCAAGTGCGGTAATGGCATTTTGGAGTCTGGAGAAGTCTGTGACCTCTTAGCCTTCGGCGCTAAGACTTGCGCCAGTTATGGCTATAGCAGTGGTAAACTGTTTTGTGATCAGGCTTGTAATATTATTACTAAGGACAATAAACCTTTTGGTTGTTTCGGCTTAACTATCGCGAATCGAAATACCGACAACAGCACGGGTGTCAGTCTTTGTGGTACGGCGAATCAGCGTTGCACTGGTTCAGGCTTCGTTTACAAGAAGGATTTAAGTCAATTGATGACTTGCGCTGATTTGCAAAGGGGCAAGGGGGTGGTGTTATGTAATCCTAAAACCTGCGACTTAGATAGCACTAGATGTTCATTGCCAGCGCCGAGTAATATGATTAACAGCGATAAATCTCAGGACTGTCTGACGATTGATGCTAATCAGGTCAATCCTGACTGTCGCCCACGTCGTGTAAATATCTTGAAGCCAAATTCTGGTCAACCCAGTTTCAAGGCTAAGCGAGTTAGTAGTGAATTAATCGTCAAATTTAAAAATAAAAATCTTAATTTAAATAGTGTTAAAGGAATCGAGAGATTGCAAAATCTTAAAAATAGGCGGGCTTTCAATATTAGCTCCAACTTCGCCAAGTCTAATTTATCAGTGGTAACGCCTAGTGGTGTTCAAACCAAAGAGCAGTTGAAAAAAAGTTTAGAGCAAGAGGCTGATGTGGAAATAGTGGAATACAATGTGGCTAGACCCTTGAGTTCCATTCCGACTAACGATACTTATCGGGCGCGACTGTGGGGCTTGGATAACACCGGTCAAAATGTTAATGGTGTTCTAGGCAATAGTGACGCTGATATTGATGCTCCCGAAGCTTGGGCTCTCAATGTCGGTTCTAACTCTGACATAATAGTAGCTGTGATTGATACGGGAGTGAATTATAATCATCCTGATTTCGCAGGTCAAATGTGGGATGGTACAAATTGTCTCGATCAAAACGGCAACGCTCTCAATGGCTGTAACTCTGGCTATGACTTCGTAGCCAATGACAAGACACCGTTACCTTCGATTCATGGTGCGATTGATACGGTCGATGAATTATTTCACGGCACTCAAGTGGCCGGAGTTATAGCGTCAGCCATGAATAATAACGCTGGTGTGATAGGTATAGCGCCTAGGGTTAAAATCATGGCCCTTAGATTTAATCTGGATCTGGCTTCTGAAATTGCGGCCATTGATTTCGCTATTCAGAATGATGCTAAAGTAATTAATGCTAGTTTCGGAGGAACGAGCTATAGTCTCTTAGAGCAACAGGCCATTGCGCGTTTTCGCGCTAGCGGTGGAATATTCATCGCTGCGGCCGGCAATGGCGATGCTAATGGAGTTGCGGTTGATAATGACCTGACGCCATTTTATCCTGCTAGTCACAACCTGGATAACATTATCAGTGTGGTGGCTAGTGATTCTCATGATAATAAAGCCACTTGGTCTAATCACGGCACGGTTGAAGTTGATGTGGCAGCACCCGGTGTTAATATTTATAGCACCAGTCTGGGTACTGGCCTCGCTTACAGTCAATCATTTGATTTAACAGTTCCCAATATTCCGTCCAATTGGACTAAGAGTGGTAACTGGGGCACGGTTTTGGAAGTCAGTGATAAGGTTCTGTACGGTGATTATAATCAACTGCCTTATGCTTCGAATGCTAATGCCTCCGTGACTACCCAGGCTATTAATCTCAGTGGCAAATTAGGACAAGAACTAACATTTAATACTCGCTGTGATACTGAATATAATAATAGTGATGACAAGATTTATCTGGAATTTAGTTCTGACGGTAGTACTTTCGTCCCGGTTTATTCTTATAATGAATATAGCTTCGATCAAGCCGGAGGGGATAGCAACAGCTCTGGTTTCTCCAGTGAATTATCGGTAGCGGTGATGATCGACGAGAGTTATTACACTCCTAATTTTAAAATACGTTGGCGCTGGGTAACTGATGCTGACAATAATAATTTCTATGGTTGCTATATAGATGATGTTGTTATTAATTCTTATACTGTTGAAGAGGCTTACAAGTACGCTTCTGGTACTTCGTCAGCCGCGCCCTATGTAGCTGGTTTGGCCGGATTGATTTGGGGCGCCAAGCCGGATCTGACTTACGGTCAAGTCCGTTCATTAATCTTGGACCAGGGTGACAGTTTGGCTAGTTTGACCAATTATACTGTGACCGGCAAGAGAATTAACGCCTACAAGAGTTTGGCGGTTTTCAAGCCTAGCTCCGGTTCTACGGCTGATGATGTTATTAGCGCTAATCAGATATCACAATCAGCTGACTCTAGCGGGACGGTGACTATTAATTTCCGGACTCGCGCTACTTGGCCCAACCTGCCTATCACGCTCAATAGTTTGGCCTATTCAATTGACAATGGAGTTAACTGGTTGGAAATCGCCAGCTCCAGTTCGGCTTTGTCTGCTAATTGGTCCAACAATAATTATTTGTCCAGCACTACTTGGTCTGGAGCTACTTATAATTTCAGACTTAATACCAAGCACTCAGATCTCAGCGCCTTGAATGTTTACAACGGAACAGTTCGCTTCCGTTTCAAACCGACCAGCACGGTGACTAGTGGTAATTATGTCATTAGTGAAGCCTTTACATTAGTTAACGAGACATTGCCGGCGCCCTTGATTACCCAACCGTCAACAGCTCTCACTGTTAGTTCCGCCACTTACCATATTATCGGTTTGGCTCAGGCTGGCGCTATAGTTAAATTATATGATCAGCAATCGGTATTACTTGATTCTATCGACTTGGAGCCAGCTCAAACAGTCTTTGATTTCACTGTCGATTTAACCCAAGGCCAGAGTCATAATTTCAGCGTCACGGCTAGTAACGAGCTCAATGAAACCAGCGTCGCTACACCTGTGCCGACCATTAGTAGGCGAGTTCTTGGTTTAAATTGGTCACCATTACTAGCTGGCAAGAGCTCTCCATATTATATTAATAATCAGGCACCCCAACTGACTTTTTCTATGGATCAGGTGGGAGCTTGTAGATTTGCCGACACTGACTTAGCTTATACGGCGATGTCTCCAAGTAATGATTGCACCGTCACCCCTTCCTTTAATGTGAGCTGTGACCTGCCGAATCAAGGAGTAGACGGCGTCAAACAAATTTATGTCGCTTGCCAAGATATTAATCAGAATTCTCAAATCTCCAGCGATAATTATGAACTCAGTTTCACGCTAGATACTGTAGCGCCTAGCTTGATTGATTCGACAATTAGTCCGACTGTGGCGCAATCGGGAACGGTTAGCATTGATCTTAATTTCGGTGACTTGGGTCTTGGTCTAGACTATACTCAATTGCCAACGGTGCTAGTTGAGGGTCTCGAATCCAGTCCCTACCAAGTCACACGAAGCGAATATGTCGGCGCTTGGTGGCGAGGAGAATTTGAACTGGCTGATGATGATGAAGATAACACGGCTTCGGTGTCGATTAGTGGTGTCAAAGATTTGGCAGGTAATGAAATGATTAGTCATGACCCGATTAATTTTATCGTTGATAATATCGCTCCTCAGGCCATTATTAGTGGCGGACCGGGACTCAGTACTGCTAGCAGTTCGGCAGTCTTCACTATCGGAGGCAGTGGCCTAACTCAGTATCGTTATCGCACTCGGCTGGGCGATTTCGGTTCAATCCAGGAGTCGGCTAACCCTATTAATTTAACTGGTTTAGGATTGGGTTTTCAGACCCTGGAAGTGATTGGAGCCGATCAGGCCGGCAATTGGCAGTCCAGTCCCAGTAAATTCACTTGGGCTGTTTATGGTGCCGGTTTAGAAGTTACTTTAAATAACGGGCAGTATGATTTCAACGCATCGCAAGCTCAATTGGAGTTGGCTTATAGCAGTGGTGTCTCAGCTACTACCAGTCTAACACTAACTTCATCTTCTACTAATCTAATCTTGAATTTCGAGAAGGCCAGTGAATTGTCAGCCAATCAGAAACAAGTCCTGATTCCTGCTAGTATCTTGACACGGTCCAATACCTCACTGGGATTAATTAACTTCGATATTCCTGCTAATACTTTGATTAGGTCTGTCTCCACCTGGGATGCCTTGTTTAAATTACCAAATGTTCTGCCCAATAGTTCAGTGACAGTGACTCCTACAAGTGGTTATACGGCTAGTGTTAACGCTGTGGTGGAAATAGGCTCAGGCAATACCGCCTTAACTCTGAGTAGAGCGGTGCGTCTGGCACTGCCAGGTCAAGCTGGTAAATTAGTCGGCTATTACCGTAATGGCGTTTGGTATCGCATTAGCGCCACTTGCTCAGCGGACACACAAGTGGTTGGCGATGCCTTGGCGTCAGACGCTGAGTGCGTCATTAGTGTCGGAGCAGATATGATTATCTATAGTAAACATCTGACCAGTTTCGTGGTCTATACTCAAACGGCAATCAGTAGCGGTGGTGGTAGTTCTGGTGGCGGTTCAAGCGGAGGCGGTTCAAGCGGTGGTGGCTCTAGTTCTGGTAGTTCGGGCGGTGGTGGCGGTTCGGCTACACCAACGAAGTTAATTTGTACCACGGTTGAATATGGCGACTGGCAAGCTCAATGCGTCAATGGCTGGCAACTTCGTTTGGTTGCCAAAGTGAGTCCGACGGCTTGCACCTTGACCACTACTCAGGAAGCCGAACGCAAGAGGCCTTGTACACAACAAGTCGTCTGCGACAGCGTCGAGTTCGGGGCTTGGCCGATTGGTTGTCTGCAGGGTTGGCAATATCGTAGCGCGCTTAATGCTCTGCCGAAGAATTGTGTTCTGACTATTCAACAGAATTTATTACTTAGGAGAAGCTGTGGTCAGGCAGACCTCGAAGATCAGTCGCCGAGGATTAATATTCCGACAGCTGATTCCGAGAGGAGTATTACTTTAACCAATAGTGAAATCAGTCAATTGATGTCTCGAGAACGTCAAGCGGTCAAGACGCCGGATAATAAATTGATAGAGAAATATTTAGGACGCATCATTAGTCAAAGTGAGGCTAATAACCGCTTATGGTATTTAAATCCTGTAGATAAGCGACGATATTATATCGGTCAAAATTCTTCGGTTGATTGGGCGATTAAGAAACTAGGCACGGTCTATAACGATACTCTCTTGTCTAGAATTCCGATTGGAGGTTTCGACTATTTGCTACAGCGCGATAGCGACGGAGATTGGGCGTCCGATGCCTTGGAGGCTAAAGTGGGCACTAATGCTTATGCGCGAGATACTGATGGCGATGGTTATGCTGATGGAGAGGAATTGAAATTTGGTTATAGTCCCTTGGAGCGAGCATTAGCTACGCTTAAGCAAAGAGATCTCTATGAACAATTTGTGGGCGAGGTGGCTGGTCAGGACAGTGACGGTGATGGTTTAAATGACGAATTAGAGTTAGCTATAGGAACTAATAAGAATAAGAAAGATACCGACGCTGACGGTTATAGTGATGGCGTGGAGATTGCCTCCGCTTATAATCCTTTCGCCAAGGGCAAATTGGTGCTTAGTCAGGATATAATTAATCGGAATAAGGGCAAGATTCTGGTCAGTTCCAAGGGTCGGGCCTGGTATATCAATCCGCTTGATGGTAAACGTTATTTCCTGGGAGTTAATAAGAGTGCTACCTTGAAGCGTTTGGCGTTACAATTATCCAATCTAGAATTGTGGAAGATTAGAGTGGCTGATTAAGATGGTATAAAGTATAGTGTGTCTGACGGAAATTCCCCTCTTGAGAGGGGTGCCCGTAGGGCGGGGTGTGTAAAGTTTGTTATATAAGTAAACAATACGATTTATTTTATTACACCCACCCCAACCCCTCCATTGGAGGGGAATATTAATAAAAATTAGGATACACTTTATTTTATACTATCCTAATTAACCATAATATGAAATTTCATGTTTGCAAAATAATTTTGATAATAATGTGATGAAAATAAATAAACCAACAACACAATATCAAGGCCTGTCTGATACCACGGTCAAGAACAGATTGTTGAAGGAGGGGTTTAATGAATTAAAAAGTGTCGGACATAAGGGCTGGTCCGAGCTCTTCTTCGCTGTGGCCAGCGAGCCTATTATCTTGCTTATTTTAATATGTAGTTGGCTTTACCTCATTCTGGGTGATAGACAAGAGGCCTTGGCCTTGCTCTGTTCTATTTTATTGGTGATTGGTATTGAAGTGTTTCAGAGTCTTAAGGCAGAAAGGGCTATTGAGGCGCTGAGAGATTTGTCGAGTCCTAGAGCCCTAGTAATTCGTAACGGCACTGCCATCAGAATTGCTGGGCGAGAGGTAGTGCGTGGTGACTTAGTACTACTGGCCGAAGGTGATCGTGTGCCCGCTGACGGGGTCTTGATTGATGGCGTTAATCTGACTATTGATGAGGCTATTTTGACTGGTGAATCCATGTCTGTAGCCAAACAAATCGACCAAGAAGCTCTGGCCATGGCTAGCCCTGGTGGCGCTAATACGCCTTTTCTCTATGCCAGTAGCTTGGTGGTCAGCGGTCATGGCCTAATGAAGGTCATGGCTATCGGTATGCAGACTGAGATTGGCAGAATCGGGGAGTCGCTCAATGAAATCAAATCTCCCAAAACTAAACTGCAATTGGAGATTAATGCGCTGGTTAAGATTCTGGGAGCGATTGGTGGAGTTATGTGTCTGGTGGTTTTCGTCGCCTACGGTTATAGCACCAAAGATTGGCTGGACGGTCTGCTCTACGGTTTGTCGCTGGCCATGTCAATTCTGCCTCAGGAGTTTCCAGTGATCTTGACTATCTTCATGGCTCTGGGCGCTTGGCGTATGTCACATCACAAGGTCTTGGCTCGTCAACAGCGAGCGATTCAAGCCTTGGGCGGAGCGACTAGATTGTGTGTTGATAAGACCGGCACCTTGACTATGAACCAGTTAGCCTTGGTGGCGATATATGATGGCGCTAATCTGCATCAGATTAATGCAAATAATAAATTAACCGCCGATCTAGAGGAGATTTTGAGATACAGCGCCTTGGCTTGTGGTCCGGATTCTCTCGACCCTCTGGAAAAGGCGATTGCTAAATTAGCTCAGCAGTCGTTGAAAGGTAAGCAGGCTAACTTGAAAGATTATCATTTGGTACAGGAATACTCTCTGACCAGCGAACAATTGTCAGTTACCTATTTGTGGCGTTACCGACAGGAGGCAGCGCGAATCGTGGCGTCTAAAGGCGCGCCTGAAGCAATCTTTAAATTATGCGACTTAAGCGAGAGCGAACATCGGACTTGGATGAAGGCGGTAGATGCTATGGCCGTCAAGGGCTTGCGGGTTTTGGCTGTAGCCGAGGCCAGGCATCAGGTCAGTCATATTCCTAAACATCAAGCTAGTTTCAATTTGAAATTACTTGGCTTGATTGGTTTCATAGATCCGATTAGGCCAGGCGTCAAAGAAGCTGTCAAAGAGTGTCATCGAGCCGGGATTAAGCTAACTATGATTACCGGTGATTATCCAGAGACTGCTCTGCAAATTGGTAAACAGATTGGGCTCGACGTTCAGCACGGCGCTTTGACTGGTGAGATGATTCGAAGTTTAAGCTTGAAAGAGTTGAAACATAGAATTGCCAGAGTCTCTATCATTGCTAGAGTGGCGCCGGATCAGAAGTTAAAAATTGTAGAGGCTTACAAGGCTATGGGTGAGATCGTGGTTATGACCGGGGATGGTGTTAATGACGCGCCGGCTCTGAAGTCGGCTCATGTCGGTGTAGCCATGGGCAGTCGTGGAACTGACGTCGCTCGTGAAGCGGCCGGCATTGTGCTCCTTGACGATAATTTCAATTCTATAGTCAGGGGCGTGCGACAGGGGCGACGCATCTTCGATAACATTCGCAAGGCTATGATGTATGTCTTGTCGATTCATTTGGTGACTGGTAGTTTCACCTTGATGTCGGTCGTCTTTCAATGGCCCTTGGTGCTCTTGCCCTTACATTTGGTCTTCTTAGAATTGATAGTTGATCCGACCAGCTCCATTGCCTTCGAAGCGGAAGCGGAAGAGGATGATATAATGAGTAGGCGACCTAGGCCTGTAGCTGAAAAGATATTTAATCAGCAATCAATTCGTCTAGCCATCTTGCAGGGGCTGTGGTTACTCTTCATCATCGTGGTTATTTATAAATTCTATTTAAACAGCGGAGCAGAGCTTAGTCTAATTAGATCAATGGTTCTCAGTGCCTTAATCTTTGGTAATCTGGGATTGATTATTTCTAATCGTTCGGCTAGTCGACCGTTCTGGACCAGAATGGCTAGTCCTAATCGCGCTCTGAGCTTAGTCTTGATTGGAGCTCTGGTGCTCTTGGTAATAGTCATTTACAGTCCCTTGCAAATCTTCTTTAAATTAGAAGCCCTGAGTTGGAAGCAGGTTCTAGTCTCGGCCTCAACCGGTTTGGCGGTCATAGTCTGGTCGGAGATTTGGAAAGTCTTGATTAAGAGATTGGATAGACAGAAGTGATGATACAAATACTACGAATACTACGAAAATTGCTACGAATACTACGAATCCAACAAATCTACGAAAAGCTACCTGTTACGTGCTATGTGTTACTTGTCATTATGTCTTGACAGTTAAGAGTCTATCGGTATAATATGCCTGCAATTTGGAAAGTCATAAGACGCGGAAAATAAACAATTTAATTCAAAAATATGTTGGAACAAATAATCTTAGCCAGCGTCTTAGTCAGCTTGGCTTCTCTAATCGGTCTAGTCGTTTTGGCCAAGAAGAATTGGTCCGATTTCATTATGACCAAAGTTTTGGCTGCTGCTGCCGGGGCCTTGTTGGCCAGCGCTTTCTTACATCTGATTCCAGAAATGTTTATGGAAGCTAGTACCGAAGCTATGCCATTATTGTCAGCGGTTATTTTAATTACTATTTTAGCTTTGGTGGCCTTGGAGCAGATGGTAGCCTGGCATCATTGTCGTCACAATGAGTGTGAGCATGATCACGGGCACCATCATTTAATCGGTAATAAGGCGACGGCCTATTCAATTTTAATTGGTGATGGACTTCATAATATTGTGGATGGTATGGTCATTGCCAGCGCCTTCATGGTTAGTCCGACTTTAGGTTGGACAGCCACTGTCGCTATCTTACTACATGAGATCCCACATGAGATTGGAGATTTTGGCATCTTAATCGCCTCTGGTATGAGCAAATTCAAGGCAGCTCTTTACAATCTGATCTCTGGTTTGACGGCGCTCTTGGGAGCGGTGGCCACTTATTACTTCGCTCAAATTCTGGAATATGAACAATTTCTCCTGGCAATCGCCGCTGGCAGTTTCATCTATATTGCTCTATCTGACATCTTACCAGAGCTACAGCATCACGCCAAGCGAAAACTGTGGCCGGTGATTGCTTCGCTATTATTGGGAGTGGTGGTGATTTGGCTGGTGGGTATGTTGGTGCCGGAGATACACTAGAGATAAATTTCAAATTTCAAATTTCCAATTTCCAAACAATTCCCAATTTCAAATTTATAAAACTCATAACACTCTGATTAAGTAGTAAAACTATCTTTATTATAAAAAAGTAGCTAAAATTAGCTACTTTATTTGAATTAAACTTGACATTTTATAATATATGTGCTATATAGATTATTATATAACAAAGTGTTATATAAATCGTTTTTTAAAAATTTATTAAGGAGAAAGCCATGTCTGTAGAGTATGGAAAACCTGTCATACGACAAGAACAAGTGTTCTTGGGTAAAGTTATCGAATTTATTGATTTGTCAAAAATTGACAAAGATTTGATGCAAAAGTTTATCGCAAAGCCCTTTAAGCTTGATTTAAGTTCAATCTTAAAGGAAGCTTTTGTGCCGAAGGCGGAACAGGAAAAATTCAGCTTGATGTTGGAATTCAAAATTACCATCCCGATGGACTATCAACACGGCGGTCACCTAAACAAATTTTATAAAAATAATAAAGAGAAATTTTATTTTTATAATAATGATATTACAGACGAAAAATTTGGTAAGGTCAGTCATCAATTAATACCAGGTAAAACCTACTTGGTGAAAATATGGATGATTAATAAGGACATGATTGCAAGTTCTCAAGAAATTTTGGCTTTGTTAAAAGCTAATAAAGTTTATTTGACAGGGGCTCAGGGAGCGTCAATGCTGTGGCAAGAGAAAAGAGATCATTTACCAAAAGGTAAATGGCATATCAGTATGGATGCCAAAGAAAACTTGCCAGTTGCCGATGGCTATACTCTGGTGCCGGACATCTGCTGTTATTCCGGCGGCGTCTTCCGATTCTTTCTCGACTACTTCGAGGACGACTGGAGTGGCGGCTATTGTGTCATCGGCTTCTGCGAAGATCAGGACTCAGAGGCTTAAGCACTTAGCACTTTCTAATTAGATTCTTAGACCTTGAAATGTGTCATACATTCCAAGGTCTTTTTTTATGTCTGGAAATATTTTTACGATCTCTTCTCCCCCTTGCCAAGGGGGAGACTGAGAGGGGGTCGTATCGTGGTCGAAGTTTCGCAAACCACCCCGCCCGCCGATTCGGCGGGCACCCCTCCTTGTCAAGGAGGGGATAAAATACAGACAAGGAGGGGAATATTATTTAAATAGGCTTTTGAGTGGTTCGAAGCTGAGGCGATGGATGGGGCAGGGGCCGTGTTGCTTAATGGCTTCGATGTGGGCTTTGGTGCCGTAACCCATGTGCTGATTGAAACCGTAAACGGGATATTGCTCATGGTAGCCCTGCATGAGGTAATCTCTACTGACCTTGGCGATGATGGAAGCGGCAGCGATGCTAGCAATGAGATTGTCACCGCCAATGATGGCCTCTTGAGTAATTTGAATTTGAGGAATGATGAATTTGCCATCGACTAAAATGTAATCGGGCTGGGTGCTTAATTTAGCAATGGATCGAGCCATAGCCAGGAGACTGGCTTGTAAAATATTTATCTTATCAATAGTCGCTGGGCTGACTAGAGCAATCTCACAGGACAGAGCCTCTCTTTTAATCAACGGAAATAACAACTCACGGCGTTTGGCAGTGAGTTTTTTGGAATCAGTGAGCCAGTGGAATTCCTGGCTGAGCTCGAAGTCAGGAGGAAAGATAACACAAGCGGCGACGACTGGTCCGGCTAACGGGCCACGACCAACTTCGTCGGTGCCAGCGATGTAGCGAAAACCTTGGGTGATTAAATTGTGTTCGTAATTCAAATTCATAGATATAACGAAAAATGCTAATTATGCGAATATGGCGAATGACATTTAGCGAAATTACGAATGATGCGAATTTAGCGAATGGTGTTTAGCGAAATTAGCAAATTCATTAATATTCGCATGTTTCGTAGTAAAATTCGCATATTCGCGATATTCGTCTTGCCCAGATATGGGTACGTATTTCGCTAAGTCTACTATTCATTATCGAACTAAATAAAAAAAAGAGCAAATCGATGAGATTTACCCTTTATGACGCTGGCTTGAGTATTATATTAATACTTCTTTTTGCAAGATTGGTTTGAGCAACGGTCTAGTTGCTTGGTATGCTTGGTCGAGCAGATTGGGCAGAGAAAAAATTCCTGCGTGTAATAATCTGTCAGATAACCGTCGATTAGACCTCTGGCCATCAATTGATTAATGGCTTGTTTGTCGTTAAAGGTTGACTCTGGTTGTAAGCTGACTAAAGAGTGGTCTACAGCTCGATAAACCCAATATAAATGCCTGCTTGCTTTCACCACAATCCGATCTTGTTTACTAGCTATAACTATATCCTCCTCAAGTGACGGTAATGGTTCAAATATTACAGCATCGCTATATATCTTTATAACCGGATCATCTGCTGTCAAATCGCTAATGGGAACTTCCTGGTCGAATTCATCATCATCAGAATAGTTCAAATCAGTAAGTCCCAAACCGTTGTCGTCAGTCAGCAACTCAAAGCTCGGGTTTGGGTCGAATTCGTCAATATCGTTAAATTCTGAATCGGGTATATCGTCAACAGAACTAAAGATGGAGTTCAGTAGCATTTGGCCTGTTTTCTTTCTCTTGACTTTAGGCTCTAGTAAACCCGTTTCCATAGTGCCTCCGAAATATTTATTAATGAACAATTGCCTGGAACTTAGCAAGTTTTTATTATTTTGTCAAAAATTGGCATGATTGATTATTATTTGCTATAATACTATTAAATTAAATGGAAGGGGGAGAAACATATGCTAAAACCAGAATTTATTTCCAAAATGAGAGACGAACTGCTGAGTGAGAAGGCAGAAGTTGAACGCAATATTGCCGAATTGAAAGTGCCGGAACTGGCGCTGGATAATCCGGACTTCGATGACCTGGCTAATGATGCTGTGGAGGATATTCTGCAGGGCTCTTCTCTGTCCGTTCTGAATAATCTATTAGACAAAATTGAATTAGCTCTGGAGCGAATTGAGATGGGAGTTTATGGCTACTGCTTGGAGACTGGTCGTGAATTGCCAGAGGAGCTGTTGGAGAAAGAGCCATGGCTGGAAGCCTTACCTCCGATAATGCGTCAATAATAATATTAGATAATATGAAATCATTTAGTTCGCCTTGGCAATTAATCGTGGTTACCTTTCAATATTACCTGCGACATTTCAAGGAATTTTTTGCCATTTATGCCATGTCACTGGTCGGAGCCTTCCCTCTGGTAATTGTTTATATCATTTATCGCTATCTGAATCTCAATAATGATGGCAGTTCTTTCGTCATTCTTAACCTGATTCTGGGACTAGCTTATTTCATAGCATCGTTGGTGGCGATTTATTTTTCTTTATCGGCGCAGATCGGCTGTTTCTTGATAGTCAAGAAAGAACACCACCAAAATCCTTGGAAAACTATTTTGAAAACTAGAAAATATTTCTCTCATTTCTTATTACTGTGGTTGATGTTGACCATTATTTTAACAGTATCGGCCTTGCCAATTATAATTAGTTTCAACCTCTCCTTGGCTAGCGTCGGCCTGCTCCCCATAGCCTTATGGCAAATGGGTCAATCTGGCTTGATACTCGGTATATTATTGGCCCTGTTGATGATTCCGATTGCCTATGTCACCGTCATTTATAGCATGTCTTTTTTCGCTTTCATGGAGCATGGTTTCGAGAATGTCAGCGCTATGCGTCGTAGTCGCGAATTGGTCCGAGGCAGATTTAGCTGGGTACTGGTTAGAATCTTGGCTTTCTCAGCACTGTGGTTGGCGATATATCTCGTAATTAGCTCCTTCTCACTGTTGGCTAGTGACCACTGGTTGTATGCGGTTAGTAGCATCGCTCCTAAATTAATATTAATATTTTTGAATATTGTCTTTTTGCCTAGTGCCGTCATTTTTGGACAATTATTATACCAAGAATTGTTGGTTGGCAGATTGAAGAGTTTGGTTAAGACTGGCGGAAGTCAGATCTTGACTCGTGCCACTATCGTGTTGGTGACAGCTTTTCTCCTCATCGCTCTACTCAATACTCTGGCGATGTTTAGTTCTGCTAGCGTGGCTAGGGCCAAAATGAGGGCGCGCGACTCGCAACGTTTGGCTGATATCAGTTTGATTCAGGCTAAGCTGGCTGAGTATTATAGTGATCAAGGAACTTTTCCTGAGTGGTTGGTGATGGGCGATACCTTAGCTTCATCTGAGAAGATTTATCTCTGGCCGGTTCCCAGTAATCCTAAATCGGCTGATGGCGATTGCCCGATTGATTTCGAATATCAATATCAATTAACCGCTGGTGGTCATGATTATCAATTAACTTATTGTTTGGGATCCGACCTGAGTGCGGATAAGAGCAACTTGTTCTTACGCAGTGGCAGTCACAGTGTCGGCAATAATGATTTGTTGTTAAACTAAAAGTATGTGGGCTAAAAAATCAGTCAAAAGATCTCTGTCGCTTATCTTCATTTTAATAATTGGAGCCTTTTTAGCTTATGCTATTTGGCCTTATCGCAATGCTTTCTTCGGCGCCTTTATCCTCTTTATAGTATTTCGACCTTTCTATTTCTGGTTGCACCAGACCCTGCGTTGGAGCAAGGGGCTGAGCGCCAGCCTGGTCATTGTGGCTACTTTGGTCATAGTGCTGTTGCCTTTGTCAGTTTTGGTTAGCGTATTGGTGCAAGATTCCCAGCAGACCGTGACCGCTTTTCAAGAGAAAATAAGTCAAGTGACAGTCTGGACAGCTAGCTTACCCCAGGAGTGGCAAACTCGTTTAAACGAGGAATTGGCTAATATCGTTCAGTATTCAGGAGCCTTCGTGGTAGATACCGTCAAGGTGGTCGGCAGTCAAGTGCTGATTTATGTCATCATGTATTTCCTGTTTTATTATTTATTGGTCACCGATGAAATGAAATTGAGAAGGATAGCCAGCGCTATTACGCCGTTTAGCCAAGAGAACACCACTAAGCTACAGCAGGAATTTCGTAATGTGACTCATTCAACCATTGTGGCCACCGGTTTGATAGCTATTATTCAGGCTTCTTTGTTGACCGCGGCTTTCTTCATCTTTGATATTCCTGGTGCTTTGACTCTGGGATTCATCTCTTTAATTCTGGCTTTTTTGCCCGTCATCGGCATTCCCATCATTTGGATTCCGGTGGCTATCTTACAATTCTTTGAGGGTAATCTGATGGCCGGTGTCAGTATCTTGGTTTGGGGCTTGTTCCTCAGTACTATAGATAATTTCCTGCGACCAATGATTCAGAGGAAGGTCGGCGCCATTCATCCTTTCGTATCTATTTTGGGTGTGGTTATTGGCGTCTCCGCCTTCGGTCTGGTCGGTGTCGTCGTCGGCCCACTACTCCTCAGCTTCTTCATCTTAATGGTTAGAATGTTTAATGAGGAACACGTTAAATAAAATTTCCAATTTCCAAACAAGCTCCAATTTAATCCCAGTTAAGTCTGGGATTTTTTTAAAGATTAATGGTGGTGGGGTATCCGTTTGCTTCTTGGTCGAAAGTTTATTATAATAGGGTGGCTTAATTAACAAAAAATAGCTATGAAAAAAATCGTTTTTGATATCGAAACCAAGAATACTTTCGCCGAAGTTGGTGGTAGGGACCCAATCTTATTAGACTTGAGCGTAGTGGTGGCCTATGACTATGAAACTGATAAATATTATTCCTATCAGGAGTCGGAATTGACCAAGCTGTGGCCATTATTAGAACAGGCCGATCTGATCATCGGTTATAATTCCAATTATTTTGATATTCCGATTTTGAATAAATACTATCCCGGCGACTTGACCCGAATCAAGAGTTTGGACTTGTTAGAGGAGATTAGGAAGTCTCTCGGCAAACGTATCTCTCTGGATATGGTGGCAGGTGGCACTCTGGGCAAGGCCAAGTCGGCTAATGGTTTGCAGGCGGTGGAATGGTGGAAGGAAGGTAAGATTGATGAGATAATTAAATATTGTGAACAGGATGTGCGAGTGACTAAGGAGGTGCATGACTATGCTTTAGCCAATAAAGAATTGAAGTATAAATTAATCAACGAAATCAAGAGTTTCCCGATTGATCTCAGCGCTTATGACAATCTCAAGGGTGGCGGGATTAATTACACCTTGCCATTTTAATGTGCTACAAACTTACTAAACTACGAAAACTGCTACGAATACTACTAATGACTACGAATACTACCAATACTATTAATGAGTAGATGTTACGTGTTACGTGTTACGTGTTATGTGTTACCCGTCACTAGCTATCTGCTTAAAAATTTGTTAAACTGACTGGATAATGATATCTATGAGCAAAATAAAAGAGTTTTTGGCTTTTGTCCCTCGTGACCCTAAACTACTGGCCTACAAAAGAAATCTGTATGTCGGGCTCTTTGTCTGTCTAGGCTTGATGGTTTTTTATTTCATATACGTACTATCAACAGTTGGTACTATCTTCTTATTGTTGTTGGATTTCAAACGTTACAGTTTCGGGCTATCTTGGGAGGTCTGGCACAATATTGGCACGGCTTGGCTGATTCTATGTTTGATAGCTGGAGCCCTGGTCGGCTATGGCTTAGGTAAATATTGGTGGCGTTATATCTATGTTGACAAGAAACTGAAGTTTAAATGTTAGCACTATGAAAGTTCGATTATTGACTGTGGTTTTTATTCTAATAGCGGCTTTGGTCGCTTCTTTCGTTTGGCGCTGGGAATTATTCAACCGACATGGCTCAGCGCAAACTTCATTGACGCCCAATCAGACAGCTGTCGAAACTCCTCGAGACATCAAGTCGGTGATCATTGATGAAGGATCCAGCTTTGGCGCTTTTGCCGTGGCTCAGGGCTTGAGTCCGGCAGAATCAATGGCCATCTATGAAGCTACTAAACCAGTCTATGATTTGGCCGATATTAAAGCCGGTCAGATCATGAACTTTAAATATTTAGATAATCAGATTATCGCTTTATACTATGATGTTAATTATGATCAGATCTTGACTATCGTTAAATCCGGCGCTGATTGGTCTGCCTCTCTGGAGCAGATTAATTATCAAATTACGGAGCGAGTGATAACGGCCCAGGTTGAGTCTTCTCTATATGAAGCTGGTTTGAAGGCAGGCTTGGATGAAGGCTTGATCATTGAAATGGCCGACGCTTTCCAGTGGGCCTTGGATTTCTCTATGGATGTTCGCGCTGGTGATAGTTTCAAGGTAGTTTATGAGGAGCGTCAGCGTGATGGTCGACTGGCCAGTCCGGGTAGAATTTTATCAGCTTATTACATTAATGAAGGTCAGCGCTACGAGCTGTATTATTATCAAAGCGAGACAGTTAAGGGTGCTTATTATGACGATCAAGGACGAGCCGCGCCCAAGAAATTCTTGAAGGCGCCAGTGTCATTCCGCTATATCTCTTCGGGTTTCACTACTAACTCGCGTTATGTCGGCGGTCAATTTCAAGTCTTCACCAAGAATCACATGGCCATAGATTATGCCGCTTCACAGGGTACGCCGATTAGAGCGGTGGCCGATGGTAAGGTGCGAACAGCTGGTTGGAAAAGCGGGTATGGGAATTTTATCAGCATTAGACATGACGGCACTTACACTACTAACTACGGGCATTTATCAAAAATCAAGGTCAAGAACGGTCAAAGCGTCACCCAGGGTCAGATTATCGGACTGGTTGGTTCGACAGGATTTTCTACGGGACCGCATTTGCATTATGAAATGTCTAAGAATGGCACGCTGATTAATCCCTTGAAGGAAGTATCACCGCCCGGAGAGCCGATTGGAGCAGGGGAAATGAATGCCTTTAACCAAGTTAAGGATAAGTATCGAGGGTTGATGGGAATATAGGTCAAATTTTAAATTTTAAATTTTAAATTTTTAAATAATTACCAAATTTCAATTTTTAGAAATTAAAAATTTAAAAAACTATGTATATAATTCTCGGTTTATTATCTGCTTTGTTCGCTTCTCTGGTGGCGATCTTTGGCAAACTAGGGCTCAAAAATTTGGATTCGACTGTGGCGACCACTATCCGTAGCTTGGTGATGGCTGGTTTTTTGTTGGCACTGTCACTGACCATTGGTAAGTGGCAGAGTATCAACTGGCACAGTATCAGCTCTAAAGATTGGCTACTAATAGTTTTGGCTGGTATTTGCGGGGCTTTGTCTTGGCTGGCTTATTTTTCGGCCTTAAAAATGGGGCCGGCTACGACAGTTTCGGCGCTCGACAGACTTAGTTTGGTCTTCGTGGCTATCTTGGCGCTGGTCTTCTTGGGCGAGACCTTGACTTGGGCAAAAATTAGTGGTGTAATCCTGATGGTTTTGGGAGTATTGTTGCTGACTTGGAAATAAAACTACGAATACTACGAATTCTTGCTACGACCTGTACCGAGCTTGTCGAAGTAATACTACTAATACAACTAACCTGCCCGACTGAAAGACTTCAGTCGTTCGGGCGGGTCTACAAAAAGCGTAAATGATCGTAATTGGACTATTAATAAATTCCTAATTCCTAATTCCTTAATCTTTAATCCTTAATCTTAATACAGCTCTATTGTTATGAAAGGTGATACAATTCTATTTATCAACGAGGCGCCAAGCACAGCTATTGAAGCGGTGAAGCTTTATGGCAAACAAATCAAGAAATCCATGAAAGTGGCCTTGTTGAGAGATGTTAAACAACCAAAAAAATTAAATTTTGACGGCGTTAATCAAGTGCTCATTACTGATTTGAATAAGCCAACCAAGATTGTTAAGGCCTTGCAAGAACTGGAAGGTGATTTAATTGCAGTTGTTTGTCGTAGTGATAAGAATGTGGCAGATTTCGGCAGTGTCATTCCCTTCGTTCCATATTTGAGAACACCTAGTAGCGAGTCGGTTAATTGGAGCGTAGATAAGATAGCTATGCGTCAACGCTTCACAGCTTATAATAAGAAAATTACGCCTAAATATGTTATTGTTCATGATGCCAAGAAGGAATCATTGAAAAAAGTTAAGGATAAGGTGGGCTTTCCATTAATAATCAAGCCGGCGGGCTTGGGCGCCAGTCTCTTGGTGACGCTTTGCTTCCATGAAGATGAATTAGAAGATTTTCTCCGCAAAACATTTAGGAAGATTCACGCACTATATAAGCACGATAATCGTAAAGAAGAACCAAGAGTCTTGGTGGAGGAATTTATGGAAGGGGAGATGTATAGTGTTGACGCCTATGTCTCTAGTCGTGGCAAGGTCACTTTCTGCCCATTTTGTCATATCAAGACTGGCCGTACCATTGGTTTCGATGATTTCTTCGGCTATCAACAGATTACCCCAACTCAATTGAAACGTTCGGCTCTGGAAGAAGCTGAGCAAGTGGCTCGACAGGCTATCCATGCACTTTGCCTGCGTTCTACTAGCGCTCATATTGAATTTATTCATACTGCGAGCGGTTTTAAAGTAATTGAGATTGGTCCGCGTATTGGAGGCTTCCGTCAACAATTGTATGAAAAATCTTATGGGATCAATCATTCATATAATGATATTATGATTCGTATTCCAGCTCCTCTGGTAGTGCCGAAAAAATTGAAGGGATATAGCGTGGCTATGAAATTTTTCGCTCGCAAGGAAGGACATCTTAAACAAGTGACCGGTATCAAGCGTATTAAAGAATTGAAATCTTTTGTCTCTATTCGTCAAAATAAAAAAGTAGGAGAGAAGTGTCAATTCGCCAAGAATGGTGGACGCAGTGTGGCTAATCTGATTATGTTCAATGCTAAACGCACCGAGCTCTTGGCTGATATTAGACGGGCGGAGAAGTATTTGCAGATAGTTACATGAGAATAAATGCGAATACTACAAACCTACTAATCTACATAAATTGCTACGAATACAACGAATACTACAAACCTACTAATCTACATAAATTGCTACGAATACAATGAATACTACAAATCTACTAACCTGCCTCAGCCAAAATGATTTGTAGACTTGCCTGCCGGCCGGCAGGTCTGTAGTGGTTTTGACTTTTAGAAGATAAAATGCTAAATTATATCCATATGACAGACGATATTAATAAAAAAATCTTAATCGCCGAAGATGAATCGGCTATCGGCAAGGCTCTGCAATTGAAATTACAGCACCTCGGTTTTCAAGTTGACTTGGCTAGCAATGGCGAAGAGGCTTTGATTGCTCTCAAGAAGCTCAAATATGATTTGTTATTATTAGACATTATGATGCCGAAGGTGGATGGTTTCGGAGTCTTAGAAGGTTTAAAAGAACTGGACTATAAACCCGTCGTTTTTATCAGTTCTAATCTTAGTCAGGTTTCTGATCGTGATAAAGCGGTGAATCTCGGGGCTGATGACTTCTTGGTTAAATCTGATGTGTCACTGAAAGAAATTGTCGAGAAGGTAAAAGAAGCACTGAAGGTCAAATAAATATTTTAAAATTTATTTTATAAACTTCGTCGTTTGGGCGGAGTTTTTTTGATGTCTGTAAAAATATTCCCCTCTTCACGTACGTTATAATAGCGTTATCACCACCTTAGTGTCACCCCGGCGAAGGCCGGGGTCCAGGGTTGATCTGTAATTAACTTGGATTCAGTTCAATCATACTAAGTGCACACTAACTCTGGATACTCCGCCAGCTGGCGGACCGGTATGACAAAACGGAGAAATTTGGTCATATTATAAAAAAGGTGGTGATAACGCTTACTGAATGTACACTGTCTAGGAGAGGGAACACTGCATCAGTCTTAATTTAGTAGACAGTCTTTAAAAAAATAGGCTGTTCAAAATATTTATTAGCCAGATGTGATAGTTAGAACAGGCTGATCAGCCAGGGTGGTCCTTGGCAGATATTATCTAATTTGTTATACTGTAATAAAATAAACAATAAATAAAAATCAAGCAAATGATTTATTCTTTGCTTGTTAACACTTCTCTATGTTTAGATTTTATTCAAACACGAAACCATCTGGCGCTCTGGTTTTTTTGTCGTTCGTTCTAGCTCTGGCCTTGGGTCTTAATCTACTCTGGGCCAGCTCAGCAGTCGCCGCCGGCGACTGCGGTCCATATGGCGCTGCCTCAATTCGCTGTCTCAATGGCTCTATCTCTAGTACGCCAGTCCTTGGTCAGAACGGAGTTTACACTTGGACCTGTAGCGGAGGACAGGGGATTGTCAATTGCTCCTCAGCTAGCACTCCACCCACTACTCCTCCTAAGTGTGGTAACGGCATTCTGGAAGCAGGCGAAGCCTGCGACGGGATTAATTTCGGCTCTAAGACCTGCGCTAGCTACGGCTACACAACTGGCAAACCGTTCTGTGACCAGACATGTAATATTATCACTAGGGACAATAAACCTTTTGGCTGTTCCTCACCAGCGCCAGTCGCTGTCTGCGGTAATGGCAAGGTAGAAGGCGCAGAAAGCTGTGATGGCACTAATTTAAATAATAAAACTTGTCAGAGTCTGGGCTTCGCTTCAGGCTCTTTATCTTGCTCGGCTTGTCAGTTTCGTACTTCAGCCTGTGTTAAGGCCAGCACTCCTAGCACTAGCACTGGTAGCGGTAGCAACGCTAATCTCTGTGGTACTAGCGCCCAGCAATGCAGTAACCCCGGTTTCGTCTATGATCCTGTCTTTAACCGTATCGTTACCTGTGCTAGCTTGAACCGGGGTTCTGGTGTGCCAGTCTGCAATCCGACTACCTGCACCATGAATCTGAGTTCTTGCTCTGGCGCTCCTGTGACACCACCAGTTCAGTCGGGTTCTAATCCGGGAGAGTTAGGCACTGAGCCAGATGAAATTGTCAATTCCAATAGCCTGTCAGGCATTGCTGGTCCAAATCGATCTCAGACTGTTTCTGCTAAAGGTGGAAATCCTTGTCCTGGCTGTGGCGCTCTAAACACCAAAGCATTATTGATTGGTAATAAATTGAGCTTTGATCCAGGCGCTTCTTTGTGTAGTCCTTATCCAAATATTCCTCCTGTTTTTGATCCGGTTAATGTGAATGATTGTAAGGCGTGCTGGAAGTGTCAAGACCCTTATGGAAATACTGGTGGGCCTTGTTGTGTTGATATTGAGACACCAGCTGTTTGTGGTCCAACCTGTTATACTTGCGCTGATGGTTCTACTACTGACTATGAGTATGAACCAAAAACAGGCACCTATGTCTGTAATTATACTTGTGAGTCTACTTGTGGTGCTAAGAAAGTTGACTGTTGTTACACGGCTCATGCCAGTGATGGTGGCAATGGAGAGATTAGAAGAACTTACACAGCTTGTGGTGGTGGCGGTACTAGTGGTGGTGGTAGCGGTGGCAGTTTACCGAAAACAGGAGTTGTTTTTGATATATCTAGACTATTCATTCAATAAATATATATGAAATCATTAACAATTTTCAACTTTATAAAAGTTTCAATCCTGGCCTTAGCTATGCTAGTGCTAAGCTTGCCAGCAGTAACTCGGGCCGCTGAAGACCCCTGTCCACCAGCCAAAAATGTTAGTGGCTATTTTGACATTGCTACTGGTAAATATAATGTGAAATGGGACAAGGCTGATGACCTTCAGGGACGAGTTACTTCTTATTATGTTAAGGCAACCTGTCGTTGCGGTGATGGTCAGAACGCCACGACCAAAGAATACAATATTTCAGCCAACGGTCAGGCCAAATATGGGGCAGTAATGGCGACGCCTTGTAAGGAATTTGCCCCTAACCCCTATGTTAAAATAAAAAACTGTGGAGAATGTACTTTTGAAGTTACTGCTAGTTGTGAAGCGGGGGAGGCGGAGTGCGGTACCATCGATAGTTGTGAACCCTTACCTGACGGCAAGGGGGCTTGTAATAAAGGTACAGTAGTTCTTGGATCTTATTTTGCTGATGTGGACGCAGTGGACGCTTGTCCGACTAGTTGTAATTGGCAGTGTCAGTCAGGCTCATCAATTAAAGACTGTCGCCACACAGATGAATTTACTTGTGGTCCGACTAATAATACTTTTGTCAAACCACCATTCACTGTTGGTAGTGCGGTGCAATGTTTGAAAAACGGTAAGCCGGCGCAACAGTGTTTATACGGAGGTTATAATCGAAAAGATCGTTTTGACATTGAATATTTCTGGTGGGGTTGCGGAACGAAACTAGTCAATAAGTGTAGAACTTGCTTCCTGCCTGCCTGCAATGAGTCGGACACTAAAGTTTCTGATGAGACCTTTGTCTCTGGTAACTATAAAATTTGTGAACGAGGTTTCATTTCCTCCTATTCTGCGGTAGTATCCAGAAAGACTGGTAATGGTACGATTGAAAAAGTATTAGCAATGACAGATAGATCTTCTCAACCAATCGGCTTCGATCCTTTGACCGATACTATTATTAGGTGGACGATGGTTTGTAGGGGTTCAACCGAGTGTACTACGGCCAGCAATCCTAATCCACCTGAAGTAACTTGCACAATTCTTCGTGGTTATTGCGGTGATAATCAGGTTCAGTCCAATGAAGAGTGCGATGACGGTAAAAATGATGGTTCAGGATTCTGTAATTCTGATTGTAGATTTACCTCATGTGGAGATGGTAAAGTTCAAATAAAACCATCCAATGGTAAGGGTTGGTGGAGTGATAAATGGACTAGCTTGTCTGAGGCTAAGGCCAATAGATTTACAGAAGAGTGTGATGAAGGAGATAATAAAGGCAATATTAATAATGGTGCTAATAGCAATGATTGTCCAAATACAACCAAGTTTAAATGTAATGAACCCAAAGACGGCAAAGGCGGTACTATAGAACCCTTCGGCATTTGTAAGAGTTGTCAATGTGAAGAGGGTCCAGTGACCAATATTCGTTGTATGAAAGCTTGTGCAGCGCCAGGTCAAAAGGTAGCTGAATCTCCATTAGATTGTGATCAAACAAAGGATTATTTTGATCCCGTTTCCTGTTCCTGTAAGCCTTGTGATGAAGATTGTAGTAAACCTGTGGATGAAAAATGTCGCGGTACTGAAATCGTCACTGGAGAGAGAAAATGTAATCAAGATACTCATAAGTGTGATTTAATTGAGAAGGTTCGTCAGGATTGTAAACCTTATCCAGAGAATTTCGGGTATACCTTATATACCAATTCATCTGATCCGAAATGGGGTCGAGATGCTCAGGTCGGCTATCTGAAATGCGCCATTCCTAAAACATTAATAGGCACTGGTAAATGTGTCAGAGATTTGAATTCACATGTGCCAGGCGCCAAGATGAAATGCGAATTGTCCGAAGAGAAGAAGTGTCTGCCTTTTGAATGTAATGCCAAATGCGCCGACGGAGAGATTGACCCGGATACTTACATATTCGACATTAACGGTATTTCCAAGAAAGCAACTATTAAAGACGAACGTTTCTGTTATGAATCAACTAGCGGTAAATGTGACGATGCCACTTGTGCCTTCACTAAGCCAGTACAAACTGAGTTTTGTGGAGATACTAAAGTGCAACAGCCTTGTGAAGCTTGTGATGACGGCAATAGAGATGATGGTGACGGTTGTAGTAAGAATTGTACGCTAGAGTGTGGTGAGGGAAATAAACAAAGAATGAATGAAACGAAATGGCAAGAGGCGATTAAGAATAGCCCTACTTGGTTGTGCGGTGATGGTAAACAGCCAAGTAAAGTAATCTGTAAGGATGCCAAGGGCAATGACTTGGAAAATTGTCAACCAGTCAATGAAATCGTGGAAAGACATTGGACCTGTACTGGAGATGTTAAATGTATTTCTTATAATGCTGGTTGCGCCTATCCTAACGAAGCTTATTTGACTGGTGAATTAACACCAAGTTCAGCTGCTGAGAAGAACTTTGATAAATTGTTTATGCGTGAGTCTGGTTGTCTGATGCCAACTACCCCAAATAATTATCAGGCGGTGTTGGGTAATAATGGTAAAGATTGGGCAGATCCACAATGTGCTAATTTGTTTTGTTACAATAAAGAGATTCCCTTCAATATCAAATACAATCCTTGGTCAACGACTAATCTAAATCCTACTTGGACTTGGTCCTGTCCGTCTGACGGTGATTTGCAGGGCGCTGAAACTTGTCAGGCACTGGAAATGGCTTGCGCTCCGAAAGTGTTCCAATATGCTAATAAGCGACATCTGGATTCTTTCGTTAGTGATGCTACAACTGATACCGCGTCTTATGTGCTTGGCCAGGCTATAGAAGATGATCGTAAGATGACCAGAGATCATTTAATTGCTTTGAATAAATCCAACCACTTATGTTTCAATGGTGGTACCTTTGTCCCGGCCTCTGAGATTAGAGATAATCGAAATAATGATGCTAAATATGGTAGTTCCGAAGTAGATGGATATTATGGTTATGATCTCTTTAAGTATGATCCTTATCAACGAATTAACGATAATCAGGGCCGATGGTTGTGGACTTGTCAATACGGCGATGACATAAAATCAGCTAAGGCCAGCTACCCAAATTACGATACATTCACTGGTGATGTTTTGAATATAAATCATGAATTGGATAGTAGCATGTATTGTTCGTTTGATGAGTTAGCTAAGTGTAAATATGATTACGAGACCGCACCTAAGCTTAGCAAGAAAGAGATTTTGGCTAATTTAGCACCAGCTAGCAAAGGCCTCAACACCTTGTGTGCTCAGTCTTATGTTGATACTAACATCGGTAATGCTTTGCCAGATTCTGAGAATGGCTTGAAATTTGTTCGTGACGGAGCTACTGGTGATAATTCAGTCTTCTATTTCTGTGCCTCAGATTACAAAACTAATTCTTGTTGGCAACCTGTTAAGCAAGGTGATGGTACTTGGGCGATTGAGAAAGACGCCAACTGCGCTTTGACTAAGGCTTATCAGGATCCATTGTGTCGTGTGAAGGTTAAGGGTTGTCAAAATCCTCCAAATGGTAAGACTGATTACACTATCAGTGACTTTTATAGTGATAAAGAAATGGGAGTCTGCTTTGATAAGAATGGTCAATATAGTGCAAATGAAGCTTGTCGCCAGAAATTATGTGAAGATGATTTGGAGGTTAGCGATTTCGAGAAGACCTTGGTAAATGGTAAAGTGGCCTGGACCTGGAACTGCGATGGTGATACTTGTCAGGCTGGCAGTGTCTGTGCTGAGGAATTGGCTATCAATGAGGTAATCATCGAAGAGCCAAAGTCGGATTTCTGCGCTGATGATGAGGTTAAGTTTGAAGCTAAAGTATTTGTCGGAACTTGTGATGCCAAAGATGTCAAATGGACCTTTGAAGTTTATGATAAATCAGGGTCAGGTAACTTAGTAAGCCCTGAAATCGGTACCCAAAAAGATAATGTCTATACAATTAAGATGGACAAAAAATATGCCGGTTATGAGTTAAGAGTAAGAGCTGTCTGCGAAAGCGACTGTAGTCGTCAAACTAGTGCCGAAGCAACTGCTACGATGGATTTCCCTGAGATCAAAGATCCTAAAGCTACGGTAAGTATAATCGACGGCACTGATAAGTGTGTGGATCAAAGAATGACATTGATTGGTGCTATGACTGGCTGTAAGGATAGCGAAGAAGTTGGTTTTGAGAAACAACTTAATGGTGGTGTTTGGGAAGATGCAACAGATATAGATATTGCACCTGGATTCCAGGTAGCAGAAGATACTGCTGGTGATTGGCAATATAGATCAATAATGGAATGCCTTGACTGCACTCCTTCTAAGACAGTTACATCAGAAGACTTCGTAAAGGTTACGATAGCGTCTAAGCATGCAGTCTCGGTGACTGTTAGCCAAGAGCCTAGCGGAAGCTTCTGTGCCGGAAGTCCTGCTATTCTCAAGGCTGTCGGTGCTGGTTGTCAGGGTGATGAGAGTTATGAGTGGCGTGGTAGTTATGGTAATTTAGTTAGTCGTACTGCAGAATATATGCTAAAGAATCATCCAGCTGGTAAGTGGACTTTTGAAGGAATATATAGTTGTAAGAATGATCCTTGTGCTGATCCTAGCATAGATAAGGCCAGTATTGAGGTGACGGTCAAAGATAAACCAGCAGAGCCGACTATTACTCGTCAGCCTAAAAACCAATTAGACAAATGTCAGAAAGATATTGAAGACTTAGTTGGTGATGCTGATTGTCAGTCACCGGAAGAGGTTAAGACTTATCAGTGGCAAGTCTACAATGAGAAATCAGGAAATAGGGAGGCTATTCCCGGCGCTACTAGTAATACTTTATCCAAGCCTGGGCCAGGTAGCTATTATTTGTCAATAACTTGTGAAAATGAATGCGGTAATTGGTCTAGATTAACTGAAGAGGCAATTGTGTCTATTAAGGCAGGGCCTGCTAAGCCAGACAATACTAGCGTTAGTCTTCCTTTGACTTGTAAAACCATGGAGGAGGAATTGGATATCTCTGCTAGCGGGACATGCGTTGGCTCTGATATTAAGTATCAGTGGTATTATAGTACGGATGATGTTAATTATGACAAATACGTTGAGACAAAGACACTGCCTAAGCTAATGCCTTCGGGTTATTACAAGGTTATAATTAGTTGTGTCGATGATTGCGGTGTTAGTTCTACTGAGGTGGAGAAGAAAACTAGTGTGCAACGTGTGGCTAAGCCAAGCGCTCCTACGGTGACTATCCCTGATGATATAACATGCCGAGGATCTGAAGATATAGATTTCAAAGGAACGGTTACTTGCGACACTGGTGACCCAGCATTGTATCAGTGGTATTATAATGCTACGGACCAAAACGGAGTATATACTAAGGTAATAGGCGCTAATACTAATATATTAAATCCGCAAATGGTGTCTGGCTACTACAAGTTGGAAGCTTATTGTCAGAATGATTGCAATATGACTTCCGAATCGGCAACCATGTCTGATTCTAGTCTGATCGAGCGTGTACCAGTTCCTGGTAAGCCAGAAAATGTTAAATTGGAAGGTAATTACAAGTGTTTAGGATTGAATGAAGAGGTGAGTATGACAACTCCAGCAACTTGTAAGACTGGCGATGCTATCTATGAATGGTTGCATTTAGTAAATGGTTCTTATGAGCCTTATGATGTTGCTAATAAAACCAATACTCTTAAAAAATTAGCTGAGGCTGGGTTTTATAAGGTAATGGTAAGTTGTAAGCATACTAGATGTGATAAGACTTCGGAGAAGGTTACTAGCGATCCCGCTGTGGAATTACATAGATTTGGTTTGACTGATAGTAATGCTGGCACTCTGAGTGCTTCTAGAAATAATGTTTGTGCAGGATTAGACACTTCAAAGGTTACCTTGACTCCAAAATATGATGGTGAATGTAAGGGCGGAGATCTAAGCTATGAGTGGTATTTTGCACTTGCAGGTAACCCTACAGATGAGCATACTCTTAAAGATGCTAAGCCAACATTTGATTATAGTCTAGACTCGGGTGGTGTTTTGACAGTATTTAGTGTGACAGATAATTTACTATTCAAATACAAGGCAGTTTGTAGCTCTGTTGCTAATTCTTGCACGAAAAAAGAGTCCGGATTTTCTAACTCAGTTAGGATAGATACTGCGGAGTGTGGCTGTGGTGATGCTGACAAAGGTCATTTCACTAATAGTTATTTTAATGATTTCGCTAAGTTGGGTAATGCTTCTAAACCATTTTTATGTAAGGGTTCTATTACCAACAAAGTAAATTATGCTAATGGTGTTTGGTCCTGGTCTTGTATGGATGGTACTGAAGAGATTGCTAAGTGTAGTGCGTCAGAGGTTAGCTGTGGCTCAGCTAATGGCAAGACTTATACGGATGCTAAGTGGGATTCTAAGGATTTAAGCAGTCTCTGCGTAAACACTAGATCTGGTAAGTCTCATAAAGGATATGCTGGCACTGCTCCGATAGATATGACAGGCATTAATGACTTTGATGATGGCAAAAATTATGACTACAAGTCATTCTCAAATGTTGATACATTGTTAGATGAAGGTGGTAATCGAACGACGGGTGTTGATATGGAGGCTAAAAGAAATTGGTTCTGCTATGGCGATGGAGATTCGTCTGATGTGGTGACTTGTGCTAGTGATATCCTCAGTTGTGGCCCGGCTGATGCCGAGCAGTTAATTGACAAGGCTAAGGGTGTTAATGTGGTAGTACCGAAAACAACTTTCGATGGATCTCGTTACCATGGCTCCTATGCTAGTGCGGTTGAACTAAAAGATAATAATAAGCAACACCTTTGTGTCCAAGGAATGGGTGATGCTGGCTTTGAAACATTTGCCGAAACTGGGCGAGGCAACTTTACTTGGAAATGTAAAGCTCAAAATGACAATGAGCTTGCCCAAGTATTGGATTGTAGCGCTAGACAGGACTGTGGCTGGGCGTCGAAGTCTGGAGACACTTCCAATTGTGGTAATGGTGCTAATAATGATTCAGCTAACTCTAAGTGCTACCCAACTGTTAAATATAATTATGGTGGTGGTACTTGTTGGACTGCTAAGAATGTTCAGGAAAAGGTTAATAACCAATCTACGATGTACGCTTGGGAAGCCTACAATATGAGTTATGATGCTTGGGATGATACAGGATTTAATCAAGGTGCTTTAGCTGATGTTACTACTGGCTCTTGTCCGACTGGTTTCATTGTGCCCACTATGAACCAGTGGCATAGTCTGGAAAGTTATTTAGATGACAATGCTGACTGCGCGCTTAACAGAACAGCCTCGGCTTCCTGGGCTTGTGCTCCAGCCGGTCAGGATCAGAGTAATCTCGGCTCCGGTCTGAAGAGTCCTGTAACATTTAACGGTTTAGGCGCAGAGAATTATTGGACTAAGAGTAAGTCTTGTACCCCAAGTTTTAGAGGCAATATGTATAACGTATATGCTAGCGATATTAATACTTACTGTTTCGGTACCTATATTCCTCAATGGGAATACTATTGTAAGGCTACCCCAATCTTCTATGGATTGAATGACAGTGATGCTATTAAGAAGACACAAGTCAATCAAGATGTTAACGTCTTTAGTTCAACGGCTAGTGAAAAATGTTATAACTCGACTGATAACAGTGTTAAACATCAATTGAGATGCGTTAATGGTTCTGCCTTAGGCGCCAGAAAACCGCCTTCGGTTAATCCAGGATGCATCGGTGTCGGCTGTTTCAGATTCAGATAATCAAGTTCTGACAAAAATCTAAAACTACCCCAGTGGGGTAGTTTTAGATACATAGATAATCCACCAGCGTTAGCTGGTGAGTGCGTTTGAAAGCGTAGCTCTCGGGTATATAATAAAATCATCTCACAAAGAAAGGAGGTGATTTTATTATGGCAGCGCGAACGACGCTA
>Ga0172379_10001407_pt1 | contig 47834 bp, 56 predicted proteins | sample GrowelOW334metaG_FD_119756 | JGI IMG/M metagenome (GOLD analysis project Ga0172379, IMG submission 119756) | Groundwater microbial communities from an aquifer near a municipal landfill in Southern Ontario, Canada - Groundwater well OW334 metaG | ecosystem: Environmental > Aquatic > Deep...
TCACTTTGAATCAGCTAAATATCAACTTACCCAAGGTTCTGATGCTATGTATACCGTCGGCTCTAATCTGAACCTGGCTCCCTTTCTCTCGGGACTGGTGGGATGGTGGAAGTTTGATGAAACTGGAACATCTACCGTTCTCGATTCTAGTGGTTTTGGTGTCTCGGGCATTATGTGGCAACACAATACTTCAAGCGTTGATTTTCATACATCCTCTGGGTGCAAAATTGGTTTGGGGTGTTTTTCAAGCAATGGCATTGATTCGTACGCTCAACTCGCAACAATTTCTGGAATGTCCAGAGGAATAATAACCGCAACCGGCTGGGTTAAAAAAACCCCGGGTAACGCGAGTACAGTTTTTCGAACCGCCGGAAATTATTCCTATTTAGATTTTGAAAATGGTCCCACGACGCTCAGATTTGGAGTAAATGCTCAGTGGAGCACCATGCATAATGCCGGTTATCCCGATGATGGTGGGTGGCATTTTGTTCTTGGGACATTCGACGGCGCCGTAGTCAAAAGATACATTGATGGAAACTTTATCGGCCAGACTAGTTACACATACTCGATTCCCTTTTCGGCGGCTACTATAAGCGGAGATGCTTCGAAATTCGGGTATGGTAGTATTTCGGGTCTCATCGACGATGTCCGCGTCTACAACCGTGCTCTGTCCGCAAGTGAAATTTCTGCTCTCTATAATGCAACTAGATAACTCACAGCCTGCAACTTATCACTTACCACAAGCAAAAGAGCGGTCGTCGCTGTCTGTCCGCGGTGGGCTTTGTTGTCGGTCGTTAGTTGTCGGTTGTTTGTGGTTGGTTGTTGTTTCTCCACAATCCCGCATATTTCCTTGTGCTTTTATTGGCAGGTATGATATACTCAAACCATAACCAAGCATAAAGGTCGGCATTACTAATCCAATACGTATTTATATGAAGAAGCCAGATTTAGTTGAAGTAGTTATGAAGGCGGCTGATATTGAGGTGAAGAAGCAAGGAATGGCTGCCGTTGATGCGATATTTGATAGCATCGTCAAGGCGTTGAGTAAGGGTGAGGACGTTTCTATCCCGGGATTTGGCGTGTTCCGCGTTTCAAAGCGGGCAGCGCGCGAGGGTATTAACCCGCGCACCGGTGAGAAAATTCAGATTGCTGCGTCAATCAAGCCGAAATTCCGCGCCGCCAAGGCGTTCAAAGAGGCAATTCAATAATAGTGCGCACGTGCGTAGAAAAAAATCCTCTGCCTTAGGCAGAGGATTTTTTGTTTGCGTGTGACACATGCGTGCCCGCTAGTTGCTTTGCAGATACTTCTTCACGTTTTGGCTCATTTGTGTGAAAATCCCATAAGCCTTTTGAATATCGCCCAGTGATCGAACTACAAGGGATTCAATATAGGTTCGTACGCGAATAGTGGACGGAGTTTCTTCCCCCGCTTGATCGGATGTGGTTCCGCTACTTTGCGTTGTGGTTACAGTGCTTGATGCTGGCGTTGACGAGGACTCCCATTGTGAGATCTCTTGTTGGAGTTTTTTCATGAAATCTTGCGTTGTGGTATCAGTTTGATCGGCGTAGAGATTGAGTGCGATGGATTGCGCCGAATCATCGGCGTGATGCGCGTCAGCAATCAGTGCTGCCGCTTGTGTGTAAGATGTTTTCAATGCACGATTTTGCGTGAGATTTTTTGTATAAATTTTGTCCACATCGGATCCAATTTTCTGTTCCCGCGCATCAGCGATATCGAGAATGCTTTTCACATTAAATGTCGCCAGCACGGTTTGGATATGTTTAATATCAGCGTCAATAATAGTTGTTTTGTGTTCCTCCATGGCATGAGCAATCAAGCTGATGTCATTGTTGGACAAGTCGGCGTTGGTGGCGATGGTATCTTCGATGGTTTGATAGTAGTGCTCATCGGCATCAAGCAGGGAACCAAAACTATCAACAACGCGTTTCCAGTCGTCTGTTTGAGGAATGGTTGCCTGATCAATTTCATTGCGGACGGCTTCAATTTGAGTTTTTGAGACGCCAATAACATCGGCAATAATTCTTTTCTTAATGTCAATTTCGAGCTGTTGTTTCTGCAGATCGGGGATGCCCGACTGATCTTTGAGTTGGAAAAGCTTATCAACCTCCTGTTGCGTCTGTAAAAGCTGGTCTTGGACGCTGGCGGCGTTGGCGCGTGGAATTGATTGTTTTTCCACAACGCACGCAAGCACAATAATTGCCATGAGTGCGAAAAAACTAGCTTGCGACCATACCCGAACAATTTTGGTTGACGGTGGCGTCATAAATGCAAATGCGGTTATTTTTGTAATGCTTTTAATATATCTTGTATTTGTTCGCTGGTGGTGTCTGTGCCGGTAGGAGAAAGCTCTTGGATCTGTTGCGAGTCGTTTAAAATAACCGTTGCATTGAGATGGTTAAGCGTTGGGGCCGCCACTTGGCTCAAGGCGTGCGCGCTGGCTTGAGACGCGGTATCGAAATAGTTCAGTTTTGAAAGTTGTATCGTAATAGTGCTGTCGATCATATCTGCTTCGGCAATCACTTTGTCTTGGTTGAGGCCCGGCAGAAAGAGCGGGGAAAAATATTGGCTTCCGTACATGAGTCCGCCCAATACCATGGCGCTTCCAGCAATAAACAGGGCGGTGCGAATGGCTATAACAGTAGAGATGCGATGCGTGGGTTGGGTGATGGTTGATGCGGTGTGCGGGGCGGCCAAAACAAGCATGCGTGAGCGCGTCGAAAAATCCTCGGTGGGTTTGAGGGCGTTGAGGCGATGAAGATGATCGGTGATGTGGGGCGAGCGCATATGTTTTTAAAATTGGTTCAGTAACTTTTTGAGACGTGTGAGTGCGCGATATTGAATTACGCGGACCGTCGCTTGGTTTTTGTCCAGTGCATGTGCGATGTCTTTGTATGATAGTTCGTTGACGAATCGCATAATCAATATATCGCGCTGGTCATCCGATAGGCGCATCAGTGCTTGATAGATGCTTTTGAGTTGTGAGCGAGTATCAATCTGGCCTGCCATTTCGGCATCCAGCGCCATAATTTCTTCAGGCGCGGTTTCTAGCGGAATGTGTATTTTGCGCGTGCGATAATGGTCGATGACCTTATTGCGGGCAATACGATACAGCCAGCTGGCGAACGGAACATCGCCATGGTGAAACGATCCCATGTGTTCCCAGGCACTCAGGAAAACTTGATGGGTGAGATCCTCGGCTTCCTCACGGTGGCTTACTTTAAGAAAAATAAACCGATAAATAGATGGTTGATATTTGTCGTAAAGTGCTCCAAAAGCCGGGGACTCACCCTCCGTCGCTTTCCGTACCAGCGTTATTTCGTTTTGTTCTGATCGTCTGCCTATCATAATAAACGAATAGCAAGCCCATTAGTTTCAGGCGATGTCATAGCATGAAAAAAGCAGTATAAAACCTGCTCAATAAATACTACGCCATAGTGTAGAAAGAGAGTAGCATACTTTTTGTGGCTTGTCATCACAAAACAGTATGCGCTGGTGCGCGGTTCGTCGGATATCCGATGCGTTGTCTTTGTCTGGTGTCATTGTTATGATGGGTGTCATGAGATGTCTGCGGATATATGTTGGTCTTGCTGTTGCGTTTTGTCTCGCGGCCATTGGTGGCGGCGTTGTATTCGGGTTTACTCGTACACGCGTGCTTTCTTTTGCGCCAACCGTTTCTCCGCAGGACATCATTCAAATATCGGAAACGGGCGCGTCATCAACGGCAGCCAACGACCCCGGATCATTTTGTGCTGCGGCAACTCTTTTTGCTGATCCGTCTGATCGCGCTTATTGTGCACATCCGTCCAAAGAAAATGCCTTTAGGCTTTTTGAGGTGAATCTCACCGACGGTAAAATTCTTTTTTGGGAAAATGGATTATTGCGTCAAACGTTTCCGGTCGCCTATCAATCTCCTTATGGAAAATGGTTTGAAACGCCCACGGGATATTTTTCGATTGGCGTAAAACGACCCACGCTTAAATCTTCGATCGTTGACGTTTTTATGGAACATGCCGTTCAATTCTATGAAGATTTTTTTATCCACGGTATTCCGTATTATCCCAATGGGACAAAGGTGACCAGCCAATTTTCGGGTGGTTGCTTGCGGCTTGATGATGGCGTGGCAAAAGATTTTTATGCGACGGCGCAAATGGGTGACGCGGTTGTTTCTTATGCAACGCTTGCTCATGCGGTTGTGCGGCCAGATTTTTTCGCTCCGGTGGATATGGAACAATATTGGATTCGCCAGCGGTTTAATTCACCGTTGCGTGCAACATGGTTGCCGGGCGCCGACAAGCGATTGGAATATGAACAGCATGCGGGCGTTGATTTTGCGCCCAACAGCAATGCGCGTGACGCGCAAGTTTTCGCGATATATCCCGGCATTGTTGAGCGGGTTGTCCGCAATGGCGACGGAGACGCCGGACTTGGTAACGTGGTGATTCTCAAGCATGTTATTAGCGGCGATGTGGTGTATTCTTTGTATGGACATTTGAGTCAAATCAATTCGACAATGGTTCCGGGATCTGCTGTGGCGGGTGGGCAGACGGTCGGTATGGTCGGAAACACCGGATATGGGTGCGCCTTCTGGCACATTGGCGGTAACGGGTGTGAGGCACCGGGTGCTCCCGACACGCACTTGCATTTGGAAATAAAAACAGCTTCCACGCTCGCTGCGCCGGTCACCGATCCGGCGTGTCGTTCGATAACCGGTCGCGCCGGGTCTTGTGTCGGGTATACTTCTGATACGCCGACACAATTTGGATATCGCGATCCCATGATGAGTATTTTTGAATCATTTTAATGCGCTTATCTTTTTTAAAACGCGCGTGGCCCTATGGTTGGCGAGTGATATTATTTATCGTTATTTTTGCCGCCGTTGGAGAAGTGTTTATTCATTTTCACGCTCGGGGCGTTAAACAAACGCAGCAATACGTTGAGAGTGGATCGCCGCTGGTTATCGTTGTCGACGATCCGGTTGTCCTTGATATGGTTAATCATATCGTCCAAGGACATGCGCGTGTCGTGAGGGTTGACTCCATCGCGCGAGTAGACGAAAGCGCCGTGCAAAATCAAACCGGCCCCGAACTTAATCATGCGCGATATATTTTTTTTGCGGTTGATAAAAAAAAATCGGCGTTATCCGGATCCGTTGTGTATCTTGATGATTTAATCTCAACCGCCGATCTTCCGGCCCGCACCCCCTGGTATGTTTCAACGACCGAATCGCTCGCCAGCGACTCATTCGCGTCCTCCTCGTCGATCGCGTCGTCGACCATCTTGGTTTATGGTACTACGACAGCCTCTGAAATTTCCACGCTTGGAGAGCGGTATTTTTGGGTTTCTCCCAATAATGCCGAGGGAATGGTCGGTGGCATTGCCCGTGCGTTGGGCACCAACGACGCAATTAATAAAACATTTTTTATTAATAATGCGTATGAGTATTCGTCACAGATTGGGTTGTTGCGGACGAGTGGATATATTGAGCGACGCATGAAAGATGTCCCCGCAGTAATGGTCGACGGACGTTATATCGATTTTGCGGTTGATTTTGGTTTTGATCTTCGCGGGGTTATTGATGGCGCATCATTCGAAACTGCGCAGAAACAAGAGTCGTTCGACACGATTGCGCGTGCAATCAAGGCCACAAAAGCCAAAGTGCTCTTTGTCCCCGACACATTTCCCATGACGGATTTTCACACCTATGCGCGCACGCACCGCCTGACGATTCCCATAGTGGCACTGTCGTCGTATCCGGAACAGGCGGACGAGGGATATTTGGATATCTTGCAGTACAATGTCCTGCGTCTGCAGAATGCGGTGCTGTAACACCGTTGCAAAAAAATGATGGATTGTTTTGTGCCCCGCGCCACCATGTCAGACATCTCACAATCGTGAGATGTCTGACAAAGGCAGGCGTTTATCCGTATTAAAACGCCGCATCTATACTATGCGGCGTTTTTTGGAGCGGAATACCAGAATCGGACTGGCGCCTCGTCCTTGGCAAGGACGTGTACTACCACTATACGAATTCCGCAATGTTTTGTTTATAGCACAGCGCGGCCTTTTTGTGCAAGCATTTTCATCTATGTTCGGGGTCTGGCCGTCGCTCGTTGTTTATTGTGGGTCGTGGGTTATTCTTTGTCCACCCGGAAGGAATTGAACCTTCAACCGTCTCCTTAAGAGGGAGCTGCTCTGCCAGTTGAGCTACGGGTGGATGTAGTGGCGCAACAACGGTGCGACTATTGTGCCACCAACGAAGCCGTTTTTCAATAGCGTGGATAAAAAATGCGCCCCGCGAGAAGCAGGGCGTCGATTCCAAAGATGGGAACAACTACACTTCGGTAATTTTTTCCCATTTCATCCCGCGTTTGTTGTGTCGGGTGATGATTTCAAGATATTTTCCCGGTGTTGATGCCGCGCGTGCGCACACACAGGTTACCACGTCGTGGGAAAAGAGCGACTCGGTTGATCGGTCGATCATGTGCAGAAAGCAGATATGATCGGTGAGTGGAAAAACCACATAGATTTCATCCGCGCGCGGGCGCAGGACCTGTCTTTTTGTGGTCCGGTGAATCAGAAAGGCATTCGCTTCATTCCACGTTGCTGGGATGATGCGGATAGCTTCCGTGTTTTCGATTCCCACCTTTCCCTCTCTTCGGATAATTGCTTGATTAACTTGCGTCAACAGTGCGACTTCCGTCATTGCGCTCTCCTTTTTCTAACCAATGTGCCGCAGGCACCATAGCACACAAAGTATATATTGCAAGCTCTCGTCTCTTTACCCCCCCAAGGCTCAAGTAGAAGCTTGACAATGGACGTGCATCACCTTTGTTTACGCGCGATGGTGTAGTTGTTTGAGTTTTTCGAGTCCGCGATGTATTTGTACGGCAATCGTATTTTTTGATTGGCCGGTTATCAGGGATATTTCTTTGAGTGACAATCCTTGCACGTATCGCATGCGCATAACTCGCTGGTACGTGGGCGGCAGGCGTTCAATTGAAAAAAGTGCCGCTTTTCCGTCTAAAACATTAAAAAGTTTTCCAGAATCATCGACGCTTGGCTCAAACCCCTTTTTCAGGAGGGTATCGAGCGACGTTGTTTTGTTCTTTCTGTATTCATCCACAATGAGATGATTGAGCACGTGATACAGAAAGGCTTTCATAATATCGATTTTCCCCCCTTGGCCAGATAGGCCCACGTTTTCATAAAAGTGCTCTGCACGAGATCTTGGCTCGTGGCTCGATTGTGCACCTTTAAGAATGCTCGTAAACTAAGCCCCTTTTCATAGTCGTGGTGAGCTGTGGTCAATTGCGTTTTTTGGTCCTTCTCTTCTTCGGGAGTCATCATAGGATAAGGCGAACGAAGTGATGTTTTATTACATGCTTATTACAGCATCGCTGTAATAAGGGGGATATACCTATATTATGTAACCCATATCCATGCCCAGGGTGTCAAGGTTCTATTACGCCGGCATTACGCATGTGTCGGCGATAAGATGAAAATAATCAGATTCTCATCGTAGCACGTCCTGCGTTGCACTGCGAGTTGCAATAATTCTGACTCTTGGTCGGCTCTACTGATATGGAAACAATTAAAAAAGAAACTGGTGAGATTGTAAATCCCGCTGTGGCCGATTTTGCGGAACGTTTTTGGGAAGAGGGTCTCACCTATATCAAAACGGTGGTCGATGTCGTGCGAGAACCAGTTCTTATTCTTGATAAAGACCTACGCGTCATAGCTGCTAATGAATCTTTCTATCGAACGTTCCAAGTTCAACTAAAAGATACCGAGGGCAAGGTTATTTATGAGCTGGGGAACGGCCAATGGAACATCCCCGCTTTACGGAAATTACTCGAAGACATTTTGCCTCAAAATACCTTTTTTAAAGGTTTTGAAGTTGTGCATGAGTTTCCTTTTATCGGGCACAAGGTGATGATTTTAAATGCACGCCAGATTTATTTCAAAAAAGAAGATGCGGTGCCGGGACTATTCCCGCCTATTATTTTACTTGCCATGGAAGACGTTACGGAAATAATGGTTGTCGCTGAAACGCTTGCGAGCCATGCCAATCAATTAGAAACCAAGCTGACGGAGCATACGCAGAAACTGGAACTGCACATTGGGAAGCTCGAAAAAGAGATCAATGAGCTTAAAAAGAAGCCGTAAAACGCCTACGGGATCGCTGTAATGTTCCCGTCCTCGGATCGGCATCTATAGCAGAGGCATATAGATAGGTCGACTATGCAACCAGCATTATTAACCTCTATGCAATAATCTAAACAGAACTTATATGAACAAAATAATTAACATGCACGATGTGTCTCGCAAAGGTCTTTTGACCGGAGGAGCCGCATTGGCGATGCTCTTTATCTCACTTTTCGGAATTCAGAGCGCTCACGCTGCGATAGTGAGCCAATTGAGCCTTGGATCGCAGGGAGAACAAGTCACACAACTTCAGACCTATCTTGCCACCAACGCGAGTATTTATCCCTCGGGCCTTATTACTGGATATTTTGGCCCCTTGACGCAAGCGGCGGTGCAAAGATTCCAAGCGGCGCAGGGGATCGTTTCAAGCGGAACGCCAGCGACGACTGGTTACGGCCGAGTGGGGCCGCAAACAATGGCGGCCATCAATAATCTCATGGGCGCCGGTAGTCAGACCTATTGGGATACAGTACCAGTTTTGAGCGCTGTTTCGGTCCAAACTGGCAACACAAGCGTTGTCTTCACGTGGGCGACCAATGAGCCAACTCAAGGTCAGGTTTATTGGGATGCCGCGCCGATTCGCGCCGATGAAGCAACCGGACCTCGTCAACAGCCATATGTAAGCGGATCACTTGCGATTGATAGTGGTGGCTTGCAGGCAAACCACGCGGTTACCGTCCAAAATCTTCAGGCAAACACTGTCTATTATTACCTCGTACGAGGCATTGATAGCGGTGGAAACGTCAGTATGACGTGGCCGAGTAGCTTTAGAACAAACCCATAAGTGGTTGTGGGAGTGAGGATTGTGGAAGTAAAACAAAAAATCATCCCGAAATATCGGGATGATTTTTTTGGCACGACTATTGTACAATATTCGCGCGATAGAAAATAAGCCGCCGTGTTAATGCCTATATCTCAAATTCGTGCAGGGAGGAATTGTCCGGCGTATCAATGGTTTTTTCATTAAAGATGGAATGGGCCAGCTTGATGATCCCTCCGTGGGCGACAATCAAAACTTTTTTATCAAAGTAATGCTCTTTTAATGCGTCGACAAAACTTAAAAATCTTTTTTTGACGTCATCGACGCATTCTCCGCCATAGGGCCGATAGTCGTACGTCAACTCGAGATCGATATTTTTGAAGTTTGTGTCGGTGGCAATCGCTTCGGACATTTCTTTCCATGTTTTTCCGGTAAAATCGCCAAAATCCCTTTCGGATAGTCTTGGGTCGGTTATTATGGGGACGCCGATTTTTTTAGAGACGGCCATGGCTGTCTCATACGCTCTTTTGAGCGGTGAGGAGAAAACAAGATCAAACGTGGCGTCTTTGAGAGATTCTGCCAGCTCGTCGGCTTGATGGATTCCCTTTTCATTGAGTCCTTCGTCTAACCGCTGTCCCATTAGTTTCTTTGTTGTGTTGGCGTCGGTTTCTCCATGTCTGGCGATGTATATTTTCATGAAATTCAGTTGAGGGTTTGTGTTTTGGTGCCCCCTGTAGGAGTCGAACCTACAGCTTCTGGTTCGAAGCCAGATATTTTATCCGTTGAACTAAGAGGGCGGTTGTTCTGGCGCGGCCACTTTGTGCTCGCCGCTTGTTTGAGTGTATACTACACACGGCATGGAACGCAAAGCCCCGCATGAAGTGCAGATGGTTACTGCCGCGCTTGAGAACGCGGGGTTTGAGGCATATATCGTTGGTGGGTGCGTTCGGGATATGCTTTTGGGGCGCGATCCCAACGATTGGGATGTGACAACCAATGCCACGCCCGAGCAGGTGCAGAAAGTTTTCCCCGACAGCGTCTATGAAAATGATTTTGGAACCGTGGGCATCAAAACCGAGGCGGACGACGACGCGCTCAAAATCGTTGAAGTAACTGCGTATCGTATTGAGGGGCGGTATACCGACAAGCGTCATCCTGATGCGATTCGATTTGCCAAGACTCTTGAGGAGGATTTGTCGCGTCGCGATTTTACCATCAATGCCTGTGCGGCGCGGATCGTGGATGGTGCTGTGGAGACTATTGTTGATCCGTTCGGCGGGCAAGACGATTTGCATGCAAAAATCATTCGGACTGTTGGCCGTGCGGAGGATCGTTTTGGCGAAGACGCTTTGCGAATGTTGCGAGCAGTTCGGTTTGCGGCCCAACTGGGTTTTGATATAGATCCGCAAACACAAAAAGCGCTTGCACACGATGCCGCGCTTCTGGCGCACATTTCACAGGAACGCATCCGCGACGAGTTTTCAAAATTGATTATGACGCCGCAAGCGGCCTGGGGAGTGCAGATGCTTCATAGTACCGAGCTTCTGAGGTTTATTATTCCCGAGTTGATCGAGGGTATCGGCATGATGCAGAACAAGCATCATATTTTCTCGGTGTGGGAGCACAACTTGCGCGCGCTTGATTATGCCGTTTCAAAAAATTATTCATTTGAAATTCGCCTTGCTTCTCTATTGCATGACGTGGGAAAACCGCGCACCAAGCACGGCGATGGTCCTGACGCGACTTTCTATGCGCACGAAATCGTAGGTGGGCGCATGACCAAAAAAATTCTTGAACGCTTGCGATACTCGCATCACGTCATCGAGCATGTGACGCACTTGGTTCGTTATCATTTGTTTTATTATAACGTCGGTGAAGTTTCCGAGGCGGGAGTGCGGCGGTTTATTGTGCGCGTAGGGTCCGAATCGATAGATGATTTAATAAAGGTACGCGAGGCTGATCGCATTGGATCGGGCGTTCCCAAGGCGGTGCCGTACAAACTGCGCCATTTACTGTTTATGATAGAAAAAGTGAAGCGTGATCCGATTTCTCCCAAGGCACTCAAAATAAACGGGAGTCAGCTCATGGAACTGCTTGGCATCGGTCCCAGTCCGCGGGTGGGGCACATGCTCAATGCGCTGTTGGAAGAAGTGATTGATAACCCGGCGCGCAATACGGAGGAATATTTGGGAAAACGTGCGCAGGAACTTTCCGCGTTGTCGAATATCGAGCTTGAAGCATTGCGCGCCAAAGCCGAAGCGGCGAAGGAAGAATTTGAGGGAGCGGCAGAAACGGAGATGAAAAGAAAACATCATGTGTAAGTAAGCGTTTTATTTTTTAATTTTTCATTTGAAACGTGCTTGGATTTTTTGATTCAGGGCTGGGGGGGTTGACGGTATTGCGCGAAGTCGAAAAACGGCTTCCGCACTATTCGTATGTTTATTTGGGTGACAATGCGCGTACGCCCTACGGTTCCCATAGTCACGAAGTGATTTATAAATTTACTCGACAAGGCGTGGCGCGATTGTTTAAAGAAGGGGCACAGTTGGTGATATTGGCGTGCAATACCGCTTCATCGGTAGCATTGCGTCGCATTCAGCAGGAGTTTTTGCCGGAAAAGTTTCCCGACCGGCGCGTGCTGGGGATTATTATCCCCACCGCCGAGGAGATTGCGTCTATGACGCAAACAAAAGAAGTCGGCGTTTTAGGGACCGAGGCAACCGTGCAATCATTTTCGTATCCAAAAGAAATTACCAAAGTAGATGCGCTGGTAAGGGTGCATCAGCAGGCGTGTCCATTGCTCGTGCCGATTATTGAGGCGGGGGAACTCGAATGGGAGGGGCTGGATCTGGCGGTAAACAAATATACGACCGCACTTTTAAGAAATAGTTCAAAGATTGATGCAATCATTCTTGGGTGCACTCACTACGCATTGATTGAGGAGTTATTTAAAAAGCGGGTTCCCTCTGGCGTGCGCGTGGTATCTCAAGGGAATATTATTGCTGATAAATTGGCTGATTATTTGATGCGCCATCCGGAAATTGAATCAAGATTAGAGCGGGGCGATCGGCGGATTTTTATGTCATCCGAGGATTCATTTCGGGTGCGGAATCTTTTTGAGTTGTTTTACGGAAAGAAAGTTGCTATAAAGAAAGTCAGCTTATAAGTTTTTAGTCATTAAATCGGGCCGTAGTATACCGGTAGTACATGCGCTTCGGGTGCGTAGAGACCGGGTTCGATTCCCGGCGGCCCGACATAATAAAGTGCCCCCTGGTATGGGGGGTATTTTATTGTGTGGTTGCAACGGGGATCGAATTGGAAGGGGGTCGGGGAAACAACGTTTCCCCGTGTAGGAAAAAGACCGCCGAATGGCGGGCGTCAAGAAACCGTGGGTGTCTTGGGAGCGAGTGTAAATGAGTGATGTGAGATTCCCGGCGGCCCGACATAATAAAGTGCCCCCTGGTATGGGGGGTATTTTATTGTGTGGTTGTGTGGAAATGGGATTCTTAATTTGTGTCAATTAGTCTGATTTTGTATACTATAAAATATGATTACCCGTTCTTCACAGACACACGCATTGGTCGCGCTCACCGTTGCGGTTGCTTTGCTGGCCATGCTTATGCTCTGGCCCTATTTCACCGCGTTGGCATTAGCGTTGGTGCTGGCCATCGTTTTTTGGCCGGTCTATCGAGTTGTTCTGCGCACGCTCCGTTATTCGGGTGTTGCGGCGTTTGCAACGACCGTGGTGGTCATCTGCGTTGTGCTTATCCCGCTTTCTTTTTTCGGATTTCTTATTTTTCGTGAAGCGGCCAATTTGTATCAATCGTTTGGTGCGGGGAGTGGCGGAGACGTGCTGGCTCTTTTGAAGATAAATATTGATCATATTCTTGGGCAATTGTTTCCGGGTTCGGGAATTACCATTGATGTGTCGGGCTATTTTCAGCAATTTGCCGGTTGGATCGCCCAAATGTTCGGTGGTTTGTTCACTAGTGCGCTGGTTAGCATCATGATGGCAATTTTTGCCGTGTTTTCCTTGTTTTATTTTTTCAAGGACGGAGAAAATATTGCCAAGGTGCTCACCGCGTACAGTCCGCTTTCTGATCAGGATGATGCGCGCATTTTTGAAAGAATTCGGCACAGTATCAGCATGACGTTTCGGGGATCGGTTATTATTGCACTTATCCAGGGCGTGGTATCGGGGGTTGGATTTTGGATTTTTGGCGTACCCAATCCCGCGCTATGGGGGGGTGTGGCTGCAGTAGCGGCGCTGGTGCCTAACTTGGGAACGTCACTGGTGCTCATCCCAGCCATCGTTTATCTTGCATTTATGTCGGCGAGCCTGGTCCCCGCCGCAGGGTTGGCACTGTGGGGAGTGATTGCGGTCGGACTTATTGATAATTTTTTGGCGTCTCAGCTTATCGGCCGCGGCGTTCAAATGCATCCATTGCTCGTGGTGCTGGGCGTGTTGGGTGGCGTGGGGATGTTCGGGCCAGTTGGGTTCCTTATCGGTCCCACTCTTCTGGCGGTACTGGTAACGCTGTTTGAGATGTACCAGGTAGTTGCGCAAAAGCAAAAAATATCATAGCGACTCATCATTGAGGACGCACGACATACACACCATGATTACCTTTGATGATTTTAAAAAAGTGGAATTGCGCACGGCGCGTGTGGCGATAGCGGAACGCGTGGCGGGATCGGAAAAATTGATTCGGCTTGAGGTGGAGGTTGGAGTTGGTGAAACGGGCGAGCCGGTGCGGCGGCAGATTGTGGCGGGGATTGGTGTTGCCTATGCCCCCGAAGAATTGATCGGCAAGATTATCGTTATTGTTGCCAATCTTGAGCCGCGCAAACTTATGGGCATTGAGAGCAATGGGATGTTGCTTGCCGCCAGCAACGATGGGCAGGGGCCGGTGTTGTTGACGGCGATGGGCGAGATTGAACCGGGGAGTGAGATCCGATAGAGCCCAAAGGTGCTCGGGTAATTCTTTTTGGCGATGGCGACAACTATCGTGTGGCGTCTTGTCCGATGTCTTTGGGTGTGCTATATCATAACGGGACGAGTTGAGTTGGCGCTTTTGACGGGACGGTTGGCGATTGTTTTGGGCCTATGGTCTAGTGGTAGAACGCAGCATTCGCATTGCTGAGACGGCGGTTCGATTCCGCCTAGGTCCACCAAAGTTTATTTATAATAGAATTTGCCTCGCTTCCACAGGCCGCCACGGCGTCCTTGCGCTTTTGACAAAAAAGGGGAAAATAGAAGGGAGCGATTAGTAATTTTCTTTTCCTATGACTGAAGAAAAAATATTCATGCATGCGCCCGGCGATCGTCCCGCGAGTAAATCGCGAGAACAAAAACCGATACGCGCTACCGAGCTCTGGTTTCGCGAGAGCGAAAAAACCGATATTGCCGACCACCGCGTTCACGCGACAGTGCGTGCGGGCGATCGATCGTGGGGGACCGATGATGCGAAAGGCGGATATCGCGCGGGTGGCTTTGCGGTTATCAAAATCCAAAAAGAAGACGGAACATTTGATCGGGACGAATATCCTGTTGTGGTAACCGATGTGCGCGCGATGCCGTGTGCGGACGTCACCGAAGACGATTTAGTGGGCGCGCTTTCCGAAGAACAGCGCACGGGAACGTTGCGTGAAAAATTGGAGCGGTTGTACGGCACATCGTTTGAGCCACAATCAAAGATTTCTATTGTGCGTTTTGAGTATGTCGATCAGCTTAAGGCCATCGACGATCTCATACGTGCCCGCATAACCAAGCGAGCCACCTTGCCACCCGACAACAACGAAGAGGTTTCGGCGTTTGAGTCATACACCATGCCGTTGATCGGCGAAAATTATCCGGCAAAAACAGCGGCGATGTGGAATGCGGCATATCGTGCGTTTGATATGCCATCGCGTAACGTGATGATGGTCGCCGACCCGGACGACACAGAAAATATTCTCCGCGTTTTGCGCGGCGTTGACGCGTATGCGGGCGGTGGTATGGGGGTCGGATTTAAAGACGAAGGCGTGCGTTTTGTCGACGATGTGGATCCGCTTGCTAAAGCCATGGGTGCGATTAATTTTGTCGTCAAAAATGCCGAAGGAAAATTAACAGGGTACAACACCGATGGTATCGGCTATCGCCAGAGCGTGCGTGAGAAATTAAGCGAGCACGGAGAAGCGTTGCGTGATGCGCGCGTGGTGCTCTTGGGTGCGGGAGGAACCGCCAATGCAATCGCGTTTGCCCTTATGGAAGATGGTGCGCAGATCACGATTGTTAATCGTACGATTGAAAAAGCGCAAAAGCTTGCTGATCGTTTAACGGATTATTTTGGCGACGGTGCCTCCGTCGAGGTTGTCGGCGAAGACGATATTGCTCAAGCGGCACATCATGCGCGGGTAATCATTAACACCACCACAAAAGGCGCAAGCGGTTCATTTGAAAACTATATGCCCTTGGCGCCAGCGGGGACTGATGTGGAGGAAAATAATGCGGCATCAGAAAATATTCTTTCGTCGTTGGATCCCAAAACGTTGGTGAGCGACATTGTGTTGCGTCAGGATACTACGCCGTTTCTTGCTGCCGCGCGGCAGAAGGGTTTTTTGGTGCTTGATGGGGTGCCGATGGTTATCAACCAGGCGATTGAAGCATTTTGGATTTTATACGGAGCATCACTGGTATCGCGTGGAATTACCAAAGATGCGGTGGGTGATGTCATGCGTGCTGCGGCGACAAGAAAGACGCCATAAGCTTATTGCCAGCACGGGTGTATGGTGCCGCGCGAGCCGCTTATTTTATGGCGAAATGTATTGACGGGCAATTTCGTATATACTGGAGTTGCATTAGTATTAATAATTTTTCATAAACATGGTAACCATTAATCAGCCGGTGCCTGATTTTGAGGCAGATGCCTACTATCAGGATGATATTAAAAAAGTGAAGTTGTCGGACTACAAAGGGAAATGGGTGATGCTCATTTTCTATCCGGCTGATTTCACTTTTGTCTGTCCCACGGAGCTGGAAGACGCGGCACATCATTATGAAGCATTTCAAAAATTGAACGCCGAAATTATGAGCGTAAGCACGGATACGGCATGGGTGCACAAGGCGTGGCACGATAATTCAGCCGCAATTAAGAAAGTGCAGTATCCGATGATTGCCGATCCGACGGGGAATATTGCGCGGCAGTTTGGTGTTTATATTGATGATGAAGGCGTGGCATTGCGCGGAACGTTTATTATTGATCCTGATGGCGTTTTGAAAACCGTTGAGATCCATGACAATAATATCGGCCGTAGCGTCGATGAGGCATTGCGCAAATTAGAGGCGGCGCAGTTTGTCCGTGAACACAAAGGCAATGTGTGTCCCGCCAATTGGCAGCCGGGCAAAGATACGCTTAAGCCGGGGATTGATTTGGTGGGGAAGATCTAAGTGGTATTTTGGGGAAATAAAAAATCCCGCCATGAGGCGGGATTTTTTGAAAGTGGGTTACTTGGTGGTGTGTGCGGCAACAATCATGCGTAAAATTTTTATCAGCGCAACGCGATCGCGCGCGGACAAGACCGAGAAAACTTTTGTGATGTTATTGGCCATGCGCGAACCCTCTTGGGCAAGCATGCGCGCGCCCGTTGGGGTCACCATGAGGATTGTTTTGCGGCGGTCATGAGTGTCGGTTTTTTGGGTGACGAGTTTTTGTTTGAGAAGCGTTTTGACTAACGAGGTAGCCGATGGCGGCGTGATGCAAAAAAGATGCGCAATGTCTTTCATGGTCGCGGTGCGTCTGGTGTCAATGTAATGCAGTGTTTGAAAAGCAAGAAACGGCGTTCCCGTGTTCGCTCGGTGCATGCGGAATTGTTCAACCGCGATATGTTTGATGGCAATCAGTGTGCTGACCAGGTCGCGGTCGATGGATGAGGTTGTGCGTGTAGGCATAGTTAGGTTTTCTAAATAACAGTATAGCGCACCTTATGGTGAGGCGTCAATGCGGCCAATGTACGGCGGGCGTTAGCGCAAATAGAGAATAAGTATCCTGCCGTCAGAAAAAAACGATTGCTCGTCAGCTGCGTTGCCGGTTGCGCGCGCGCGGACGATGCCGATGGGATCGTACCAATTTTGGGCAATGGCGTTCACGCCAACGGCTGTTGCGAGAAATTCGTCGCGTGATGCATCAACATTGGGATCGATCTGGTGAAGCGGGACGATAAATTTATTGTAGTTAAATAATCCAATGCCGTTATCATAGCTGATGGACCCGGCGTATATTGTGGCGCCCGTGTCGCCCAGCTGTCCCAGCGTCCAGAGGCGTATGTGTTCTCGGTGTGTGATGGAGTGGCTTTGGTTCTGGAATGCGTACTCTTGTTTTGCGCCATTAAAATAAAGATCGGCCACCGGCATGACTCCTTGTCGTATCAGGCTATATAAACTTCCCATGGTTACCGAGCCGTTTGAGAATATGGGGCTTTGCATCCATTGGAGCTTTGAAAATTCATCAACAATGGTGGAGCTGGGCGGTACAACGATGACGATGTTGATCGGCTGGATTTCCTTTGAGGCGCTCTGATCAAGATGGGTGATTAGGTTTTTCCCCCGTAGTGCATCTTCTGGGGATGCATATGTTGGTAGCGCGTTGTGTGCCGGGGGGGTGATGGATGTGTGTTGGAAAACAAAGAAAATAAAATAGAGCGCTAGCGCATAGGCAACGAGAAGGGTGCCGACGGCGTAGGCGCTATATTTTGCCGCGCGACGCGTGCGGTGGAATCTCTTTTTTGGTTTTGTGATCGGTGGGGAGGAGTCCATGGTGCGCGCGGGGTCTATTGATGGACGGAGAATGATGCAGAGCAGGAATGTTTTTTTTGGAGACTGTTTATGGAGCGGGTAAGGGGAGTCGAACCCCTCTCATCAGGTTGGAAACCTGTGGTAATACCGATATACGATACCCGCCTGCAGATTATGTATACCCGTTTTTTTGTTTTTTTTCAAGCAGGGGCGTCCTTGATTTTTGCGGAGGGTGGGGTAAGCTAAGAAGACGCTCTATGGAGAAATTTCTCCCCAAAACGCTTTCGGGTAAACTGTGGTGGGTAGCGGGCATCATTGTGGTGGGCGCGGTGCTCGGATTTGTTGCGTTCATTTTTTCACCGCTCTCTAAAGCGCAGATTCCTTCCTCGTTTGTTGATGCGCGGCAGTTGGCATCTGGCTACGCATCTTCAATCGTGGGCGACCTCTCTTTGGTTTCGGACAATATCGTGCAATTACAGAAATTATACGGAGCCAAGGGATCGTCAAATGATGCGCTGGAGATTATTGTTGCGGCCACGGCAAAACATCAAGACGCGCGGGAGAAATCAATTTTACTCGCAACCCAGCTTGAAAAAATGGCGCGCGCGATTCCCGACATTCATCCGGACAGCGCTGGACAAACGGCACTGGTGGCTATTAGTTCGGAGACAGCGCTTATTGGAAGACTTATTTCACAATATAACGAATCGTTGGGGTCATTGCTGGTATCATTGCGCGATCATTTTTCCGGAACGAAATACGAAAACCCTGCACAGCTCAACGCAATGGTGGATAATATTAACACAGAGACCGAGGCAATCAATCAGCTCAACGACCAATTCGTTCAACTGATGCAGAAATTTGATTCTTACTATAGGTAGGACTTTTGTGTTTCGTTGCAAAATCGGACAAAATACGATACCGTGATTTTGTGTGAAACGTCGGGCCGTTAGCTTAGTTGGTAGAGCGCCTCGTTTGCAACGAGGAGGTCACCGGTTCGAATCCGGTACGGTCCACTGTATACAAAATGCCCCCTTGTGGGGTATTTTGTATACAGTGCATGATCACAACGGATTCGAGGTAGGAAGGGTCGGAAACCAGCGGGTTTCCGTGTAGGAAATTATTCAAAACCGAGGGTTTTGAAAACGGAACAAAGTGACGTTGTGAGATTCCGGTACGGTCAACAAAATCCAATTTAAACTCCTTGTATCTACTCATGTCTACGAGCCCAGAACAAAAAGACACCTATTTTGTAGCAGTGAAAGTGTTCCTTAAAAAGGACGGAAAACTTTTGATTTTGAAAGATAATTTTGGGGTCTGGGATTTGCCTGGGGGTAGGATAAAAATAGATGAGTTTGAAGTACCACTTGACCAGATTATCAAGAGGAAGATGTCTGAAGAACTAGGCAATGACATTCAGTATACAATTGGTAAACCCGTTGTTTTTATGAGGCATGAAAGAATTGAACAGAGCGAAGGGAATCCCACTGTTAGAATATTCGCCGTTGGCTATGAGGGTATTTTGGAAGACGGAGCGATCCAGCTTTCAGAAAGACATCCTGAAATGCTATGGGTTGATCCGGAAAGCTTTGTGCCAGAGAAGTACTTTGAGGGGGGTTGGCTGAAAGGAGTCAGGGAGTACCTTGGTGTTTGCAATGAAGATTAATTTCTGGATAACTTGGTTCTGACCGGTTTTGACGTAGCCAACAAAATTTGCCTTATTTTACTTATGTCCATGGAAAAAGAAATTCCCCAAATTATTAAAGACGTTGGCTTTGATTTTAATTGGAGTGAGGAGAAAGTTTGGAAACTGGATATTCCCGTAGCGGATATGACAATTAAAGAGCTTGTTTGGCATTTTGACGTCCCGTTTCTCTGGGAGAATGGGGTCTATAATTTGAAACCTCAAAGTGTCATCAATGATCCTGAATCACACAAAGAGGAATATGCTCGTACTATGCGGGCAGACCTCATGCACCCAATTGATATAATGGAAAACAAGGGGCGTTGGTTAATCCTCGACGGATTGCATCGTCTCATGAAGGCTGCGATTTTAGGCATGGAAACAGTAAAAGTCAGGAAAGTTCCTCGTGAGTGCATCTCTGATATTGAAGAATAAAAGTTAAAACTTGGTTCTAGCTGGCTGGATCGGATGGAGTCTGTCGCGGGAACATTTCCATGCACGAGCGCGTATCCAAAGATGTGATATACTTTCCGCATACCTTTTTGTCAGGTTTTTATACTTCTTCCGTCTTACCTATGGAACATATCACTGAAATGGAATCTGAGTTTATCGTCGCTTACGATCGGTATGCCGATGCGATTTTTCGCTTTTGCATTATCCGCACGCGTGATCGCGATGTTGCGCGCGATATTATGCAAGAGACATTTGCTCATGCGTGGGAGCATGTCGCCAGCGGAAAGTCGATAGACCGCATGCGTCCGTTTCTTTATCGCATTGCGTCCAATCTTGTTATCGATCGTGCACGCAAGCACCGTACGCTCTCTCTGGATGCGTTGATGGAGGATGAACATTTTACCCCACCATCGGCAGACAAGGGAAATCCACAGGATGCGGCAATGATTGCAGAAATGTTGCGTGCCGTTGATCAGCTGGATGAAAAATATCGTACGCCGATTATCTTGCGTTATGTTGAGGGAATGGATGTGGGTGATATCGCCGCGGTGGTTGGCGAGTCGGAGAATGTTGTTTCGGTGCACCTGCATCGGGGCATTGAAAAGTTGCGGGAGTTGCTCGATGCACAACTATTGCCATGACCATGGAAAAGCAAAAACTAGAAAAATTATTTGAAAAGACGCGCACGCTTGCGCTGACCGACGGTGAACGTGCAACTGTGCGTCAACGTGTGATTTTGTTTATGCGCGAGCATCCAGTGCCTCACGCAGAGTTTGTGCGCCCTTTCGAATGGATCCGCGCGGTATTTTATAAACCAATACCATTAAAATTAAAATACGTTATGCCACTATTATTAATTCTTGCACTTTTAGCCAGCGGCGGCGGAGTATCATATGCCGCCCAAGGATCTTTGCCGGGAGACGTGCTTTATCCGGTGAAAGTCGATATCAACGAGCCGATTGCCGGAGCCTTCCAATTCGGTACTCAAGCGCAGGCGCAATGGAACGCGGAACTTGCGCAGAGTCGTTTGCAGGAAGCAGAACAGCTCGCCGCGCAGAATAAATTGACACCGCAGATACAAGCGCAGGTTGCGACGCGATTGCAGGATGCGGTTGCCGCCGCTCAGAACGGAGTCACTCAGCTGCAAGATAAGAATCAGGTTGCAGTTGCCGCACAAGTCAACAATGATCTCGAAACAGCATTGCGGGTCCATGCTGCAATTTTGACGCGCTTGGCAGTCAAACATCAGGATCAAGGCGATGTGCAGAATATTGCCGGTGCCGCTGCTCAGCAGGCGCAACGCGTTGCTGATGCCGGTGATCAAATCGACGCAAGCACCACCGAGCAAGTGCGGGCGAGCGGTCCCGATGCGACAAACGCAGTTGCCAACAAACATGACGAGGTTTTGGGGTTTGTTGATGCTGTCGCCAGTCTGTTTAAGGATCAAGGTTCATCACTTGATGCGACGACCAGCGCTCAAATACAGGCATCGCTCAATGTGGCGCAGCAAAAAATAACTGCCGGCGATGCGGCCAATCAGGCGGGAAATTATGTTGAGGCGTTTACCGACTATCAGGCGGCACAGCAGGCGACACAGGACGCCAAAGTACAGATTGTCGCGACGCACACCTATCGGGCTGAATTTGAGAATGAAGACACGGCGTCATCGTCTCAAAATGCACCGGGGCAACAGCAGAATGAATATCGGGATCAGGAGCAAAACATCAACGCTTCAAGTTCTGATAAAAATCGCCAGACCGAACAGAATCAGCACGAGAGCCAAAATCGTTTCATCCCCAAGATAGAGGACGATCTTCGAGCGTCTGTACCCGTGAATCAAAATGCGAGTGCGACAACCAATCTTCAGTTGCAACCCAATGCCAGCGGTACCACGATTAATGTTGGTGGAGAGGTGAACGGAGGAGACGGACAGCAAAACGGACACGACAACTAAAATAATTTAGATAAAACACAAAACCGCCCCGATATCCGTCGGGGCGGTTTTGTGTCTGGAAATCGTCGATTTTTTCTGATAAGGTGGGGGATGAAAAGGGAAGATTAACAGAATGGTTGAGCACGCTTTTAATGCAGGGCGGAGGGGTGTCCGAGTGGTTGAAGGAGACAGTCTTGAAAACTGTTATGTCCGAAAGGGCATCGCGAGTTCGAATCTCGCCCCCTCCGCTGCGCATTAAAACCTAATTCGAACTTTTTTCTGAATTCGGATGTCGCAAGCGGAGGATTCCTCCCCAAACCTTTCCTGCGGGCGGGAAGAGGGGCGTTCGAGATTGAGATATATTTTAAAAACTATGAAACAATTTTAATCGCTTTGCCGTTTACCAGAGCATCGGCGATTTTTTTGTAGGCGGAATATAGGATGCGCTGATAGGTGCTTTGCGAGGTTTCCATTTTTTTCGCCGCCGCACCTTGATCCATGTCATTGATGTGGCGCAGGCGATACGCCTCCATCTCTTCGGCGGTCAACTCGACTATCTCAAGATAGCGCAGAGGAATTCCTTGCGGTTTGAAATAGGTGGCACGAGGAGTGAATCGCACACGGCGACATAGTCGAGGTCGTGGCATGGTATTGATGCGGTAAGTGTACGCGTGATACAGTGATTTGCAAAGAAGGCGGCTCGGCCCTCCGTTACAAGCGGAAGGCCGATGGGCACGCCTTCTTTTTATTTGGTCTCTTTTTTGAGTGCCTCCTTTTCTTCTCTGACGATCGCTAGCTGTTCCTCGAGGCTCCGTTTTTCGGCCTCAAGAGCGGATAGCTCGTTTTTGGGGGAGATGAATTGCCTTCCGCCAAAACCGAATCCTCGTCCGCATCCGGGGCAACAACCTCCGCCGCGCCGCATCCCGCCTCCGCAGGGACCCATTCCTCGTCCTGTCTGGGGACCTTGCCCAGCGGGACCCGTTCCATCAAATTGTGGCATGGTAGTGGTAACTTTTTATTAATATATTTGCAGGCGGCTCGACTCCCACCGCCGATAGGTTATGAGTATATACCCATAACCTATCAACGTCAAGGAGGAAGCTTCTGTTTTGTGTTGGTGTGGTAAAAAATATCTATTGGGGTATACTAGCGGCACATGGAACGAATAAAAATAGAACAACATAGCGCGGTCGGCATGATGTGGGTCGGCGGATGGCTCTTTACGCTCGGATTTCTGCATCTGGCTTTTTGGAAGGGGGTTCTGGCCATCGTTGCGTGGCCGTATTATCTGGGGGTTCTTGCCAGCGCGGCATTGGTTAAATAACCGTAACCGTTGGAAATATATGGAAACAAAAAATCAGTATTTGCATGAGGTGGCCATCACAGCCATCATCGTGAAAGACGGCAAATATCTCATTACTCGAAGATCGTCGAATAAAAAAAGATTTCCCGGGATGTGGACGGTGCCGGGCGGTAAAATGGAAACGGATGATTATCTTAAACTGCCCAAGGATACCGAGTTTTATTGGTATAACGTTCTTGAGCGAACATTACGCAGAGAGGTAAAGGAGGAGGTTGGTATTGATATCAATCACATTGAATACGTGACAAGTCTGGCGACTATTCACGGGGATGGCAGTCCGTCATTGGTTATCTCGTGCGTGGCTGATTATGTTGCCGGCGATATACATCTCCAGGCCGAAGAAAACGATCAATTTGCCTGGGTTAATCTTGAAGAGGCAAAGCAGTACCAGCTTCTGGATGGTATTTATGATGAATTGGTGATGGTTGAAAATAAGAGAAGCGGTACGCGAACCGAATGGCAGCGGTTTGAATAGAGCGTGGATAAAGCGTGCCGCCAGAGTGATATTTCCATTGACGAGATGATTGCCGCGTGGTATGATCTCCCCCAGTACCAGCTTAGGGGAGTTTAGCGAGCCACGCACATGGGGTGTGATGGTTCACTGCTCTTCCTGGGCGGAAAGGGAGGATAGACATGCGTGTGGTATTGATGACATCCGCGTTCGCCCCCGAAGCGACGGCCAAGAAGGTCCCAACCGAGAGCAAGTGGACCCCGGCCAAGGAGTCGCTCGCCACCAAGTCGCGTTCAAGTTGACGCCTCAACGTGGGAGGCAAGGATGGTGATCAAATTCATCACATTTCCCGACTGGGGGTAGTGGCTGCCCAGTCGCGCCAAACCAACAAAGAACAGCCCTTTGTGTGCTGGGAGTGATGCGAGTTAGCGCCTCGCGTTGATCTCAAGTCGTTTGGCCGCACGTTTTTCCCTCCCCCACCGAGGTGCCCGATGTACGCTATAATTTCTATGCGTGCTGGGCACCTCTTTCTTTTTATTTACTGCCGCGTTTTTTGAGAGACTGGTGGCTTTCGGAGCATAAAGAAAGCGGGACGATAAAATGGTATAAGCGCGTAGAGCGTAGTACACTATAAAATACAGATAAAGAGAAATATTATTATGACTGATTCATTTTCTATCGATACAACAAAAACCGCGCTGGTGGTCGTTGATCTGCAGAAGGGGATTGTGGCGGGCGCTACCGAACCGTACGCATCAGCTGATGTGGTCAAAAATGCCGCCGCGCTTGCCGCCGCATTCCGTGCAAAAAAGATGCCGGTGTTTCTGGTGCGCGTAACGCCATCGGCAGACGGAAAGGATGGGCTTTCGCCGTCCGTTGATGAGGCGATGAAGCGCGGCGTTCGTTCTGCGGACTGGGCGGATATTGTCCCTGAAATGCAGCAGACGCCGGAAGATTTTGTCATCACTAAACGGCAATGGGGCGCGTTTTACGGTACGGAACTTGATTTGCAATTACGTCGCCGAAACGTCCAGACCGTCGTACTCTGCGGCATTTCAACCAATGTTGGCGTGGAAAGCACGGCACGCGATGCTTATGAGCGCGGGTATCAGCAGATTTTCGCGGAGGATGCGACTGCGGCGCGTTCCGCAGAAGAACACGTTCACGCGATGCAGGGGATCTTCAAACGCATCGGACGGGTGCGCAGTACGGAGGAGATTTTGCGCGCGCTTAAATAGCACGGGGTTTTGGTTTGTGCGGTGCGGAAGAGCGTGGCCGCTGTTTTTCTAGTGATAATAAGTGAAATAATTCTTACGGTTGTTTGTATCATTGCTATGGAGGCCGTATACTTGATGGACATGGCAAAAGATGGAGCGGCGATGTCTGACGAGGAAATTGTAAAAAAGGTACAGAGCGGCGATGCCGAGCGTTTTGGCGTTTTGGTTGAGCGGTACGAGGCGCGCTTGCATCGATACGCGAAAAAATTTCTTTTGGATGGTGATGAGGGAGCCGATGCGGTGCAGGAGGCGTTTATCAAGGCCTATGTGAACATACAAAGCTTTGATGCGGCGCGGAAATTTTCATCGTGGATATATCGCATCGCTCACAACGAATGTATCAATGCGATAAAGAAAAAAAGGGGGAAGATAACGCTTTCATTGCCTGATTTTGATGTGCTTTTGCCGCATCTTGTGGCGCAAGAAACAACCAGTGATGAAATGGAGCGAAAACAGATGCGGCAAGAACTGGATCAGTCGTTGGAAAAACTGGATGCGAAATATCGGGAGCCCCTCGTGCTGTATTACTTTGAGGAGCTTGATTATCAGGAGATCGCTGATGTGTTGGGTATTCCGACGGCGACGGTCGGAGTGCGCTTGCGACGTGGTCGGGAAGCGCTTCGGCGGGTTATCGAAAGTAAGGGCTAGGACATTCCCATGGAAAACAACGAATCAAAAAATTTCATAAAAGAAAAAGTAATTGCCGCGATTGCCAGCGGTCGAGTGACGATGCGTCCGCGGTGGCATTTTGTGTTGCGTGCTTTTTTATTGGCACTGGGAGTGGCGCTATCCGCACTGGCGCTGTTGTATGTGGGAAGTTTCATCGCTTTTACATTGCGGCAGACGGGAATATTATTCGCGCCGGGGTTCGGTTCGCGCGGGTGGTTTGCGCTCTTCCGTTCTCTGCCGTGGTTGCTCATTGGTATTGCGGCGCTCTTTTTGGCGGTGTTGGAAATACTGGTTCGTCGCTATGCTTTTGCGCATCGTGAGCCGTTGGTGTATGTCACTCTCGGCATTTTGGCAATTGCGATTGGGGGGAGCGTGATTATTATTCCGCTTCAGCGCGCCGCGTTTCGCGCCGCGCACGGCGATCAGATGCCCTTCCCTGGGCAGTTCTATCGCACATTTGGTGCGCCACGTCTTCCTGATGTGGTTCGCGGTACCGTGGTGTCGCGCACCACTGATGCGGTGGTGATTGATGATCCGAACGGCACGCGAGTGACGATTGCTATCGCATCCGATACGCGCATGGCGCCATTTGATATGGGCTTTGGTCCGGGGGACACGGTGGTTGTTTTTGGTAGGCAGAATGACGCGGGAGTTATTCGTGCCGAAGGTATTCGCGTTGATCGGTGGTAGTGAGCGGAGCTTAAAGTAGTTTTTTGTAGCATCACACGAGGACTGGCACAGTGTGCGCGCCAAGGTATTTTTTATGTGCCATGCTGTCATCGCAAGAGTGTTCTCTCTCTATATAATGAGACGGATGAAATAATTATCCGCGACCGTTGTAGTATTCAATAGCTGGCCAGCTATCGTCATAAAAAAATAACACACACAACACACTATGAAGAAAAGCAAATTTATCGCCTATGCGGCACTGGCGACATTGGGAACGGGCATCTTGGGAGCCGGTGTCGCATCAGCGCACGGACTTTTTTGGAACGCGTCTTCGCCCGAACAAATAGCGGCCAATCAACTGACGGCGTTTCAAAATGAAGCCGCGATGCTGGGGATCAGCGTCGATGAGCTCAAGAGCGAGTGGGCGCAGGGCAAGAGTTTGATTGAAATTGCTCAGGCCAACGGTATCACCAAGGAACAACTGCAGCAGAAGATGAAGGATGCGCGTTTGGCGCAGATAAAAACATCACTGCAAGCGCTGGTGACCAACGGTGTCATTACGCAGGCACAGGCTGACGCGCGATTGCAATCTATTCAGAACAATCAAGCAACGCATCCTGGACGTCGCGGTGGCATGGGAATGGGCATGGGAATGGGTTTGTAGCGCGCAAGACATTGCGTGATGCAATGAGCGGCACGCGGACACTCTCTGCCTCTGGGGGTGAAGGTGGGGCAGAGAGTGTTTCTTTGTAGCATCACATACACATCATGGGAAAAAAAATATTTTCATACATTACTGGCCACAAGGTTATTGTCGGCGTCGTCGCGGTCATTCTTTTAATCGGCGGCTACTATTTATTTTTTTCGGGCGGCACGCAACAGACCCGATATGCAATTGCCGCAGTTACCAAGGGGACGTTGGTCAGTTCGGTGTCGGGGACCGGACAAGTTTCGGCATCAAACCAAGTTGATTTAAAAGCGAAAGTTTCGGGCGATGTCGTCGTGGTCAACGTCCAAGACGGACAAGCGGTAAAAGCGGGAACGCTTATTGCACAGCTCGATGCACAGGACGCCCAAAGAGCTGTTCGCGATGCGCAATTAAATCTGGAGAGCGCACAACTGGCATTGGCAAAATTAAAAAAACCGGCTGACGATCTTTCGTTATTACAAGCGCAAAATGCGCTTGCTGACGCACAGGCATCAAAGCCGAAAGCGCAAGATGATTTGGCGCAAGCGTATAGTGATGCTTTTTCAACCGTGTCGACAGTGGTATCAAATGTCCCTGGCGTGATTTCGTCCGCGTTTCCCAGGACTGACCCGAATCAATGGCAGAACCTAGGCGGCATCACTTACGATTCGGTTCTTGCTCAATCAACCGCACTGACTGTCAGCTATCAAAGCGCAAGTCGTACATCCGATGGCGCCACGCTTGATGCGCTTTTGAGTCAGGCCTACAGTCTTGTGTCATCCGTTGATGCGGTGGTTAAAAATCTTGGTCAGGCAAGCTATATTACGCAGGTGGACGGATACCTCTCTGATCTTTCAACGGCACAGCAAACTATCCAAACGCGTAAACAAGCAGTCGCCGATGCCGATCAATCAATCGCCGAAAAAACAGCGTCATTGAAACAATTGCAAGCAGGTGCCGATGCGCTGGACATTCAATCGCAGGAGCTTGCTATACAACAGCGGCAGAACGCACTTGCCGATGCGAAAGAAAAACTTGCTGATTATTATATCACCGCTCCGTTCGACGGCGTGGTAACCAACGTCAGCGTGCATGCGGGAGATTCAATTGCTTCAATCCAATCGTATGGCGCGATTGCGACGCTGTTGACGACGCAGCGCATCGCAGAAATCCCGCTCAACGAGGTTGACGCGGCAAAGGTAAAAATCGGCCAAAAAGCAACGCTGACGTTTGATGCTATTGATGGATTGAGCGTCGTGGGACAAATAACGGGCATGGATGCTATCGGAACGGTATCGCAGGGCGTGGTTACGTATACCGCCAAGATCGCTTTTGCCGGGCAGAATGCGCAGATTAAACCGGGGATGAGCGTAACGGCAAATGTTATTACTGCGGTGCAAAACGATGCCTTGCTGGTTCCTAATGCGGCGATAAAAACGCAAAACGGAAATTCTTATGTTGAGGTTATTGATAAAAATGAGTTGACTTCGTCGCCGACCAACGCCTCGCTCTATACGGCGGGCGTGGTGCCGACTCGACAAGCAGTAACGACCGGTTCTTCCAATGATACCGAGACGCAGATAATGGCTGGTCTTATGGAGGGTCAAACGGTTATAACGCAAACAGTGAGTTCGGCATCAACAGCTGCATCGTCGGGGAGCAGTGGAGCGGCCGGCGCCGGTTTGCGACTTTTGGGACGATAGCAACATCAAGTAATGCGCGGCATGACTATATGATTGAAGTTCGCAATGTAACCAAGCTTTATAGAAGCGGATCCGTTGAAACGCGCGCGCTTAAAGGAGTGTCTTTCCGCGTGGCCAATGGAGAATTTGTCGCGATTATCGGGCACTCGGGTTCGGGCAAGTCAACGTTGATGCACATTTTGGGTGCATTGGACTCTCCTACTGATGGGCAGTATTTTCTGGATGGCGTTGACGTGTCCACATTGTCCGAAGACACCCTTGCCGATATTCGCAAAGAGAAAATCGGGTTTGTGTTCCAAGCTTTTAATTTATTGCCGCGCGCAACGGTCTTGCGTAACGTATCTTTGCCGCTGATGTATTTGGGTATTGATGGGAAAGAGCGAGAAGAGCGTGCGCGCAGGGCGTTGCTGGCGGCGGGACTTGAGGAAGATCATTTCGGCCACTATTCGAACCAGCTTTCGGGAGGGCAGATGCAGCGCGTTGCTATTGCACGGGCGTTGGTTAATAATCCGGCGATTATTTTAGCCGATGAACCGACGGGAAATTTGGACACGCAAACGGGGGAAGTCGTTCTGCAAACATTTGAGCGTCTTAATAAAGAGGGGCGCACCATCATTCTCATTACTCATGAGCGCGATGTTGCCGAACACGCCGGACGCATTATCACAATACGTGACGGGGCTATTATCGGGGACGAAAAACGTCCGCACCATCATGAAGACCGTTGATATTTTACAAGAAACATATTGGTCATTGTCCGCCAACAAAACCAGGTCGTTTTTGACGATGCTGGGTATTATTATCGGCATCGGATCGGTGATCGCGATGGTTGCAATCGGACAGGGTTCGCAAGGAAGCATTCAGGCAAGTATTCAATCGGCGGGAGCGAATTTGGTTATGGTAACGCCGGGCGCGCAACGGGGTGTCGGGATACAAGCGAGTGCCGGACGCGGAAGCGCGCAGACGTTGACGCAGGGCGACGCTGATGCGATTGCGGCGCAAGTTCCGTTGGTACAAGCGGTGGCGCCGGATTTATCGCGTCGGTATCAAATCACCGCGAAAGGAACGAATACGAATACGGAGGTCGTTGGTACCACGCCTTCCTACAGTGACGTGCGCAATGTTGCTATTGATAGCGGAACATTTATTACTGAACAGTCTTTGCAAAGTGGTGCGCGCATTGCCGTGCTGGGTCCCACCGCACGCGATGATTTATTCGGTGTGGGCGCCGATGCGATCGGGCAAACGATTCGGATTAATAATGTTCCGTTTCAAGTTGTCGGTGTTGCGCAGGCCAAGGGAGGGAGTGGATTTAATAGTCCCGATGATTATGTTTATGTTCCCATCACCACAGCACAGCGATATCTTGCGGGAGAAACATATGTCAGCACCATTAGCGTATCGGCTGCTGATCAGCAATCAATGGCGGCCGTTCAACAGGGTGTGACTGATTTGTTGCTTCAGCGTCATCATATTAGTGATCCGCTGGCGGCCGATTTTAGCGTATTCAATCAAGCTGACATTGCCGCTACCGCTTCAACGGTAACCAATACGTTCACGTTGCTTTTGGCATCCATCGCTAGCATCTCGCTGGTGGTGGGCGGTATTGGGATTATGAACATGATGCTTACTACCGTGACGGAGCGCACGCGGGAGATTGGATTGCGCAAGGCGATCGGCGCTAAGCGTCGTGATATTACGCTGCAGTTTCTTTTTGAAGCTATTGCTCTTACGTTTATCGGCGGAGCTGTGGGAATATTGCTTGGTTGGTTGGTGTCTTTGGTTGTGACGTCGGTGGCCGGACTGACAACACAAGTATCGCTGTCATCGGTGATGCTTTCGTTTGGGGTATCGGCGGCTATTGGCATTGTGTTTGGGTATTATCCGGCATATCGGGCAGCGCGCCTCAATCCGATTGATGCCCTGCGGTATGAATAATATTTTTAAGTGGCGCGTAGTATAACTATATCTATGAAAAAATCGTATAGTGTGTTGTTGGCGGTTGCGGCGCTGGTCGTTGGTTTTGGGGTTGGCTATGTTGTTCATCAACCGCAGAGTCCGTCAGCTGGTTTTGGTGGCGCGGGGTCGTTTGCGCAAACGGGACGGCGTAGCGGAGTGGCTGGATCAGGGAACTCATTTGTCGATGGACAAATCATGGCGATGGATGCAACCAGTTTAACATTGCAACTTCCCAGCGGTAGTTCGCAGATTGTTCTTTATTCGACGAGCACGCCCATCCTAACGACGGTTGCCGGATCGGTTTCGGACCTTGCGACGCAGAAAAATGTGATGGTTGCGGGTACGCGCGGATCGGACGGAAGTATGGTTGCACAATCAATTCAGGTGCGTTCGCAGGGGATGCCATTGGGACGATAGCGTGTTCCTTGTTTGACGCGTAACCGTCCCGCTCCGTGGGACCGTTACTGGTTCTGTTAAAATTTGGATCAGGGCTGAGTTTTGATACACTAACATGCGATGAGTGTTTTTTGGCATGCACAATCAATCGAACGGGTAGCACAGAATCTCAATGCGAATCTTTCTGGTCTGTCTGTGTGCGAAGCTGATCGTCGTGGTCTGATTTATGGGAGCAATGAACTTCCAGAGCCGCGCCTTCCGAGCACGCTTAGGATTTTTCTTTCTCAATTCTTGAGTCCGCTTATTTATGTTCTTGTAGGAGCCGCGGCTGTGGTGTGGATATTCAATGAGCATGCGGACGCGGTCATTATCGGATTTGTTCTTATTTTTAATGCGGTCGTGGGGACGATCCAGGAGGGACGTGCGCAAAAAAAACTTGGCGCGTTGCGCCACTTTGCTAGGACGTCTGCTACTGTAATTCGGGACAACAAAACACTCATTCTCCCCGGCACTCAAGTGGTGCCTGGCGATATTATTGTCTTGCACGAAGGGAATAAGATTCCAGCCGACGCGCGATTGGTTGTCGCTCACAGCTTAGCAGTTGACGAGTCGGCACTTACTGGAGAATCGGTGCCAGTGCACAAAGCCGCTGATGTTATTGAGTCGGAAGGCGCGATCGTTTCAAATAGGCGGAATATGATTTTTAAGGGAACTAATGTGGTTGCGGGCAATGGGCGGGCTATTGTGGTTGCCACCGGTCTCGAGACTGAGTTGGGAAAGATCTCGCGTGAAATCGCGACCATTGATACACAAGTACCATTGAGTCGGAGCGTCGCACAGCTCTCGCGACTCATTATTTGGGTGGTGGCGGGGGTGGGATTGATTCTTTTTGTCGGTGGCGTGGCAATGGGTCGGTCGTTGCATGAATCATTTGCGGTGGTGGTCTCACTTTCGGTGTCAATTATTCCAGAAGGACTGCCTATTGTGTTGACATTGATCCTAGCATCGGGTGTGTGGCGTATGGCTCGTCGTCATGTGCTAGTAAAGAGACTTCAAGCCGTTGAAGCGCTAGGACAGGCAACTATGATTGCGGTTGATAAAACGGGGACTCTAACACGAAACGAAATGATGGTATCAAGAGCATACGTTGGAGAATCATCGCTCGTTATTACAGGAAACGGATACGAGCCGCACGGAGGATTTTTTTCAAAAAAAGCCTGCATTAATCCACGTGATGATGCTGGCGCATTGCTGTTGGGTAAAATTACTTCGTGTGCGGCTGATGCGCAAGTTATGTACCAAACGTCGGAACGTAAGTGGGTTATCTCGGGTGATCCGACCGAGGCGGCGCTGGCGGTGTTTGCGCAAAAGATTGGTTTTGATGATGCTGATAAAAACATTGAAAAGATTTTTGAAATTCCCTTTAATTATGTCACAAAGTATCGTGCCGTATTGTGTCGGTATGACGGAAAACAATTTCTTGCGGTTATTGGTGCTCCTGAATCTGTGCTCTCTCTGTGTGTCGATTTTTGGAAAGCGGATGGATTGGTGCATGCGCTTAATAATGATCGGCGCGCGCGAATCCTTGAAGTCATGAGTGACTTTTCTGCTGATGGATTGCGAGTTCTAGCGTGTGCTTTCTATGAGGGGATCGATTCGTTGCGAGTTGACTCAACATTGCCGTCATTAACTTATGCCGGTTTAATTGGCATGGATGATCCATTACGAGCCAATGTTTTCGAATCGGTGCGCATTGCACATGATGCGGGTATTCGCGTCATTATGATCACTGGTGATCATGCAGATACTGCGCGTGTCATCGCGCGCCGGGCGGGCATCCTGAGCCTCGATGGTTCCGTTCTGACCGGCGTTGATCTTGAAATGATGAACGAGACGGTGCTTCTAGAGAGGCTCGCTATCTGCAATGTGTACGCGCGGGTAACTCCCGAGCACAAGATGCGGCTCATTGCTTTGTTTAGAAAGCGCGGCGAAGTGGTGGCAATGACGGGTGATGGCGTCAATGACGCTCCATCACTTGCCGCCGCTGATCTGGGAGTTGCCATGGGTTCTATCGGCACTGAAGTCGCCAAAGAAGCTGCTGACATTGTTCTGCTTGATGATAATTTTAAGAGTATTATTTCCGGCATTGAAGAGGGACGCGGTATTTATGTGGCGATAAGGAAGGTCATTCTTTATTTATTTTCAACCAGCGTTGGCGAAGTGCTTACTATAGCCGTTGCGTTGTTCGCTGGTTTGCCAGCGCCGATTCTTCCTGTGCAAATTATTTGGCTCAATTTTGTTACGGATGGGTTTCTTGATGTGGCATTAGCGATGGAGCCCAACGAGAAGGGGTTGCTGCAACGAAGAGAGCGAACGGCGATGCTCCATTTGATTGATTGGCGCGGCGCACTCCGTATGTTTTTTATGGGATCTATCATTGCCATCGGGACACTGGCGATATTCCTTTGCTATCTTGCTATTGATCCGATGCGGGCTATTACTATGTCCTTAACGGCACTAGCGGTTTTTCAGTGGGTTAATGCGTGGAATTGCACCAGCGATCGCGGCTCGGTGTTTACGCGCAATCCGTTTCGCAACCCCTTTCTTCTTTTGGCGTCGGGAACGGTTGTCATACTACAAATGAGTGCGTTGTACGTGCCTGCAATGCAACGATTTTTACACACAGTGCCTTTGGGGGCGAGGGAGTGGGGCGTTCTATTGTTGACGAGTGCTTCCCTTTTGGTTTTTGAAGAGGCGCGCAAGGCATTGATGCGCGCCATTGATCCGCCGCGCGTCACATAGGCGGAAGTCAAACAGTGTGGTATACTGCTCACAGTGTGAAAAAAACATGAAAAAACTTATTATTGTACAATTTTATCTTTTATTAGCCGGCACGTTGTTTGCGTGGACGAATTTTGGCATAGAACTCTATCGATGGATTGGGCTCAAGAGCAATAATTTTGGATGCACGCCGGGTGCGACTAATCCGTTTATGACCGCGTGCTTTTATGGCGCGATCTTTTTTGCGATAGCCTTTGGAATGAGCGCACGGATGTATGGGCAGATAAAAAAGAGCGCCTAGAGACGCTCTTTTAAAACGGTAGCATGCGCGCGATTACGGTCTCTGGTAGACCTTTAAAAATACTATTGCCAGGATGATAAAGACGACGATTGCCAGTCCGATGGCTTTGTTGACGCCGAGCCGAGGTGCGCAGAAATGAATGACGAGCATGTAGGGGACCCACGCAAAGAGCGTCCCCAAAAGAACAAAAAGCGAATGGTCGGCGACGGTCTTGGGTCCGTCGAGATGGCCGATCATGAGATAGGAAAGCCAGGTGAAAATCGGGAACATGGTCGCTAATCGCGACAAAGTCGGAAACCCGGACAACTCAAAATAAGTGATGATGGTTGTAATTGTCCCACCGACTAAAAATGCCAAGATATATTCAGACATACATAAGTGTTTTATCGCGCAATGCAGATTATCATAGGCGGTTTACTGCGCTTTAGCAACGACGGCCCCGATAATTTTTCGCGCGCCGCCGGATTTGAGCGTATGCGCCGCAACTGCAAGCGTTGCGCCCGACGTCGAGACGTCGTCGACAAGAATGATGGTTGATCCACGAATGGCAATGGCTGGGTCAAGCGCGAAAGCGCCAGTGACATTGGCGTATCGTTGTGCGGCATCGGGCAGTGATGCTTGCTGTTTTGTCTGAGTGATGCGCGCAAGCGCCTGGACGAGCGGCCGATCGAAATGGGTGGCGCACTGTTGGGCGAGGAGGAGCGCCTGATTGAACCCACGTTCACGCTGGCGCGAGGGATGAAGAGGTATGGGCACGAACACGCAACAATCAAGAGGAATATTAATTTTCTTAAGGTGAGTAATCAGGAGTGCGCTTGCCAAAGTATTAACGCGGACAAGTCGTTTATATTTCAGATGATGCACCAGCGCGGGAATGGGGTCCCTATAGAATGTGGCGGGGGCGAGTAGATAGCCCGCGTCTCGATGGCAGGGTGTTTGCAGATCGCCGATGCGTCCCATGCACGTTGGGCAATACAGCGCGCTATTAAGTTCGATGGCATCAAAGCATGTCGAGCACAAGAATGAGTACTGGTGACCAATGGGAGTGCGGCATGCAACGCAACGAGGAGGAAAGAACGCGTCGCCAATTTTCTCGGCGATGCGCGCAAGCGCTGGGCAAACTTCTTTTTTTGCAGTGCGATTGCTCCCGGGCATAAAAATAAGTATACTATCCAATAAGTATATCGCAGGACGAATATAATCTCTATGGCATTTGATTTTATAAAGCGGGCATTTTCTGTCCGCTCGTATATCGGCGTTGACATCGGCACAACCTCAATCAAGGCGATTGAATTGTCGCGCTCAAACGCAAATCCGCGCCTCACTAATTACGGGGTACTCGAAACCGTCCCCGTTTTTGAACGCGCCAACAGCGTCATTCAGGCAAATTCATTACGTATCTCCGAAAAAGAAGCCGGCGAATTACTCAAGACGTTGGTGTCGCGCACGCGCTTTTCCGCGACCAATGCCATTGCGTCAATTCCGTCGTTTGCGTCGTTTACCACGATGATTGAAATTCCTGACATGCCGCAAGAGGAAACCGAAAAGGCGATGCCGTTTCAAATTAAGCAAAACATTCCACTTCCGCTTTCGGAGATTGCCGTTGATTGGGTTCGCGTGGGACAACGCGACGACGCCAATGGATTCGTGAAACAGCAGGTTCTTATTATCGCCATTCCCAATGAAACCATTGCGCGTTTCAAAACAGTTTTCAAAATTGCTGGACTTTCATTGCGCGCATTGGAGGTTGAGACGCTTTCATGTGCACGAGCATTAGTGGGGACGGATCAAACGCCCACGATTGTTGTAGACATCGGTGCGCGTTCAAGCAACATCAGCGTTATCGAAAAGGGATTTCTCAAAAGCAACCTGCAGATTGATTACGGGGGCGATGCCATCACCGATGCCATTGCCAATGGTTTGTCGGTGAGCTATAAACGCGCCGAGGAGCTAAAGCGCCGCATCGGTATGTTGGGCGGCGGCGGAGAGTTTGAGTTATCCACATTGGAAATACCGTTCATTGATGTTATACTCAATGAAGTGCAGGACGTGCGCCAGAAGGCGGTAGCTGCGTTAGGAGTGTCGCCCGAGCGAGTTATGTTGGTGGGCGGTGGCGCAAATCTTGCGGGTATCGAAACATACGCAGAACAACGTCTGGGGATCGCTGTCGTTCCCGGCAACGGATTGTTGTATGTCGACGTTCCACAGGAGTTGGCGGTAATGGTGCCGGAACTTAAGACGCGTTTCTCCGTTGCAGCCGGTCTGGCAATTAAAAGTTTGCTTTAACATGTCTGATGTAATCCAATCATACGGTAGCATGATTCCTCCGCATTCTGATGGACAACGGAATCGGCAGGAATCTCACGCGGGTCTCCCTTGGCGCACCTTGGTTGTGTCGGTGGTTATTTTTGCGGTAACGGTGTTTATCTATGTGGGGATGGCCTTTGGATTTGAACAATATCTTAATCGTCAAATTGCAGCCCAAACGCAGCAATTGGATCAATTGACCAGCGGCATGAATCAGGCGCAACAAAAAACATCGCTCAATTTTTATTCACAGCTGTATAATATCGGCACGCTCCAAAAATCACGGGTTGATATTACGCCGTTTTTTACCGCACTAGAGTCGCATACGCCAAGTGGCGTTGTTCTCACGGGCGCAAAGCTTGAAATTCTTCGGGGACAGAAAGTTCAACTCACGGGAACTGCCGCTTCGTTTGATTCCGTTCTTGCGTCGGCCGCATCCTGGCGTGGCGATGTACAAAACGTCGCGGGTGTTTCTTTGGATACCATGGGGACTGCCGCGGGCGCTTTGGGGATAGGAAAGACGTTTTCTATGGGGGTTACGTTCACACCTAGCGCTTTTCAATCCAGCGTTCATTAATGCACATATGAAAATAACTACACAACGCATTCTGTTTTCTTTGAGCGGCATCGTGGTGCTTGTGGGTGCTTTGTGCGTGTATACGTTTTTTATTCAGCCGGAATACGGGACCATTATGTCGCTTCGGGGCGATCTTGCTTCAAAAACTGATGCGGTGAGTACCTATCGGAAGACCATCGAAGAAGTCAATAATCTCACGTCCAATTTAGGCAACGCCAGCGCTCAACAACAGCGTGCGTCAATGATCCTACCCATTGGTGCCGATATGCCCTATTTTTCGAATCAAATCGTAGGCATTGCACAACAGAATGGTGTCGTTGTCGATAGCATCGACATGAAACAGCAGGCTCAGCCGACGTCAGCCACTCAATCTGATGCGATTCGACGAATCGTAACGGTGCAAGCGACAGTTCATGTTTCAGCGGGATATACGCAATTGAAAAGTTTTTTGCAGACAATTCAAAATAACGTTTTGCTTATGAATGTATCGGGTATTGATGTCCAGCTCCCTGCGTCGCACGACGCACTTGGCTCGAGTAAAAATACTCAAACATCGATGTTGACGGGGACAGTATCTATTTTGAGTTATTATCAGGAAAACGAATAATTCATCACGAGCATATGGCCATCATTATTCACGACGAAGAACAAAAGAACGGAACCTGGTTTGGGTTTGTGGTGGCTTTGGTGCCGGTCTTAATGATTGGCATTGCCGCTTATTATGTTTTTTTTATGAAACCGGACGTTATCAATCAGGTTGCTCCGCTCGAACTGCGCTCTCTTGATGCGATTCGGTCGCTTCAGTTTGATCCTCAAAGCGTGGTAAGCACTCCTTCGTTTACCGGGAATCAACAGTCGGTTTCCATGCCGCAGACACCGATTGGATCAAACGCCGCGCCTTTTGGCGTGCTGTAGCTTTAATTGATGGATTATGGACAATAAGACACTAGTGACGCAATTGGTCCAGGCGGGGCTTTTGGGCGATGACGTTGGACGCAAGCTTTTGCAGGAGGCGTCGCTCATTGCGCGGCCCGTTGAGGATCTTATTTATGAACGCCGCATCGTCCCCGAAGACGCACTGCTTCGCCTTAAATCACAAGTGTTGGGTGTTCCGTCAAAGAGCGTCGACCCTGAAAGCATCGGGGATAATTTGCTCAAACTGATTCCCGAAGAAATGGTGCGGAATTACAAAGTTATTCCACTGGAGGCGCGTGATGATTTATTCGTGGCGGGCATGGTTAATCCCGATGACGAGAAAGCACAGGAGGCGCTTCGTTTTGTCGGCAAACAACACAAGGTAAATCTGGGCGTCTATTTAATTCCTATGTCGCTGTGGGAGTTTGTGCTACGCAAATACTCCCCGTATCGCGGTGAGGTTGAGGCGGCGGTGCATTCGCTCTCTTCCGTTGCTTCTAAAAAAATGAGTTTTGAGCAGAAAATTATTTCCGTTGAGGGCGGCGTGGCCGCTGGTTCCGATGATGCTCCCATTATTCGCATTGTTGCGTCAACGCTCAAAGAAGCGGTATGGCAGAAAGCATCGGATATTCACATTGAACCGCAACGCAACCGTTTGCGCATTCGGTTTCGTCTTGATGGCGACTTGCAAGAGGTGGCATCTATGCCCGTTGAATTGCACCAGGCAATCGTATCTCGCGTTAAGGTGTTGTCCAATCTTAAAATCGATGAAACGCGCATACCACAAGATGGTCGGTTTCGGACGGTGCTCATGGGGCACGATATTGATTTTCGTGTTGCGACATTTCCTACGCCCGTTGGCGAAAAAGTGGCCATCCGCGTTTTGGATCCCACCGTTGGCTTGAAGGGATTGGAAGAACTGGGAATATCAAATCGCAATCAAACCGCTTTGCGCGAGGCGATTGCAAAACCTTATGGCATGGTGCTTATCACCGGCCCAACGGGTTCAGGAAAAACGACCACGCTTTATTCGTTGATGCAGATTCTTAATCGCGACGAAGTTAATATCGTGAGCTTGGAAGATCCGGTTGAGTATTACATGGATGGACTCAATCAGTCGCAGGTGCATCCAGAAATCGGATACGATTTTGCATCGGGGCTTCGGCAAATTTTGCGGCAGGACCCCGATGTTATTATGGTAGGTGAAATCCGTGACAATGAAACGGCCGGATTGGCGATTCACGCGGCGCTTACGGGACACGTGGTGCTCTCAACGTTACACACAAATAACGCCGCTGGCGTTATCCCGCGCTTGATTGATATGGGCGTGGAGCCGTTTTTAATTCCCGCGGCGCTGAATGTGATGGTGGGACAACGCCTGGTGCCACGATTATGCCAAGTATGCAAAAAAGCAAAAACCCCGACGCCGGAAATTGCCGCTATTATAGAGGGAGAACTAAAAAATATTCCAGCCGATGCCAAGGCGGGAATTGATGAGCAAGCGCTTCGCGTGTATGAGTCTCCCGGATGTGATGCGTGCAAGGGGAAAGGAGTTTCGGGACGCATTGCATTATTTGAAATGTTAGAAATGACGCGAGAAATGGAAAAAGTAGTTGCGAGTCGTCAGGGGGAAGGCGCTATCATTGAAGAGGCTAAGCATCAGCACATGGTAACCTTGCGTCAGGATGGTGTCCTCAAGGCGCTGGGCGGGCTCGTGTCCATTGAAACGGTTTTGCGCGAAACGGAGACGTTATAAGTATGATGTGATATTTTATTTTTTAATCGCCGCGTGCTATAGTGTGAATATATGAGTGACTACAAACAACAACTCGATGAATTGCTTTTGATGTGCGCCAAACAAGAGGCGTCTGATCTGCACATAGGGGTGGGGCGGTATCCCACGCTGCGCATTGATGGATTGCTCGTGCCGTTGACACAGTATCCTATTTTAACGCCAAAAGATGCCGAGGGGTTGATTGTGGGGCTTTTAACCGATGAGCAACGGCAAGTGGTTGAGCAGCATTTGGAAGTCGATTTTTCGTACGCCTTTGAAGACAAGGCGAGATTCCGCGTCAATGTGTACCACCAAAAAGGATTTTTGGCGGCCGCGCTCCGCTTGATTCCGGCGCAGGTGCGCACCATTGAAGAATTGCGTCTGCCGTCGGTTCTGCATGATTTTACTAAACTGGCGCAGGGGTTTATCTTGGTGGTCGGTCCGGCCGGACACGGTAAGTCGACTACATTGGCAGCCATTCTTGATGAGATTAACCACTCTCGGACAGAGCACATCATCACCATTGAGGATCCGATTGAATATGTGTTCACGCAAGACAGAAGCATTATTTCACAACGTGAAGTCGGAGGTGATACCGAGTCATTTTCCAATGGCCTGCGTTCCATTCTGCGGCAAGACCCGGATGTCATTATGATCGGTGAGATGCGCGATGCAACATCAATCGCAACCGCGCTTACCGCGGCTGAAACTGGGCACTTGGTCCTTTCAACATTGCATACCAATTCTGCCGCGCAAACCATTGACCGTATCATCGATAGTTTTCCTTCCGAACAGCAAGGGCAGATTGCTTCGCAGTTATCGGCGGTGCTCGTCGGTATCGTTTCCGAACGATTAATTCCGCGCGTTGACGGCGGACGCATTCCCACCTGTGAGGTCATGATTACTAATGCGGCCATTCGCAATCTTATCCGTGAGCGCAAAACCTATCAAATCGATCTGGTCATCGAGACTAATAGCCAAGAAGGAATGCTGACGCTCAATAAATCGCTTGCTGATTTGGTTCGCCGACGCGAAATCAGCATGGAAAACGCCGAGACGTATTCATTAAGCCCGTCAGAATTGCGCATTCTCTTGGAACAATAAGCTATCTGTCGTCGTATGAAGTTTAAATATCAAGCGCGTAGCAAAGACGGAGAATTACAGGTGGGGTTTGTCGACGCGCCGTCGCAGGAAGACGCGGTGCGCGTGTTGTCGGAGCACGAATTGTTTGTCTTGAGCATTGCCTCGGAAGAAAAGGGAGCGATCGGCGATAGATTCTTTCAGTTTTTCAATCGAGTCAAAACGAAGGACTTGATGATTTTCACTCGTCAGATGGCTACACTGATGGAGGCGGAGATTCCACTGGAGGCGTCGTTGCAGGCATTGGAAAAACAAACAAAAAATCCGATCCTCAAGGAGACGATTTTTCAGATTCGCCAAGATGTCGAGTCGGGACTCTCATTTTCGCAAGCCTTGGAACGGCAGGGAGAAATATTTTCAGTTTTTTACATCAATATGATTCGGTCTGCGGAAGTCACTGGACGCCTGCAGGAGGCCATGTTGTTCTTGGGCGCATACATGGAGAAAGAAAATGAGTGGCAGTCAAAAATTATCGGTTCGTTAACGTATCCAGCGATTTTGATGGGTCTTTTTCTGGTAGTCATGGGCATCATGGTGGGAACGATTCTGCCGAAAATCATGCCGGTTTTTCAAGAGTCGGGCGTCGATCTTCCTTTGGTGAGCAAAATCATTTTTGGCGCCGGATCTATTATGTTGCAATGGTGGTGGGCCGTCCTGGTGATCGTTGTTGTCGCGGTGTTCGCGCTTCTTGATTATTTTAAGAGCGATGAGGGGAGAATGGTGTGGGGGCGCTTGGTGTTTTTCTTGCCGGTGTTTGGCAGTTTATTTAAAAAAATTTATATCGCTCGGTTTGCTCAATCGCTTTCCACGCTCTTGAAAGGGGGCATCCCGGTTGCACAAGCCATTGAAATTGCAGGCAGTACCATCGGCAACCCGCTCTATCGCGAAATTTTCCAGATATCAGCGCAAGGAATCCGAGAAGGAAAGCTTTTTTCGGAGATTCTCGCACAAGAGGAAAAGTTTTTCCCCTCAATGGTTTCGCAGATGATCGCGGTCGGGGAGTCCACGGGGCGGCTTGATGAAATGTTATTGCGCGTTGCGTCGTTTTATGAACGCGAGGCCGATCAGACTATGGACAATCTCTCTGAATTGATCCAGCCCCTTTTCATTCTGCTTATCGGCGGGATGATCGGGCTATTGTTCGCCGCGATTTTGTTGCCGATTTATAATCTTGCGCAGTCATTTCAGATGTAGTACTCTCGAAGAATTGGGAGTATGAATGAGTGATGATATTTTGTAATAATAAAATTAATATTAATAATAAATAATCTTATGATTGCTATCCGTTCTCGTCGGGGGTTTACGCTTATCGAAATGTTGGTCGTTATTGCCATTATCGGCATTCTGTCTTCTCTTTTCTTGGTCGGATTTCAAGGATATCGCAATTCGGCGAATGACGCTAAAAAAATATCCGACGTCCACAAGGCACAGTTGGCTTTGGAGCAGGCGTATAACCAAAATGGGACGTATGTCGGGGCATCCTTGCCAACAGGCGTGGACCCGGCGGTCCAGCTGCTCAATGTTAGTGCTTCGGATTATCTACTCTGTGCGGTTTTATCGGGAAAAAACAATGCCGCCAATAACGGCGTCAGTGGAACGTGTGGTAGTGTGGCGTGCGGTAGTGGCGCCTCTGGTGCCGCTTTCTGTTTAGCGGCGTCTCAGGGTAACTAAATGAGTGCCTATGTCGTGGATTGTTTCTGTCACACTTTTTCTTTTTGGTGTCGCGTTCGGTAGTTTTCTTAACGTTGTTTCGATGCGATATGAGCCGTCCGGACGGCTCTTTTCGCGCTCGGTTATGGGCGGGCGATCACAGTGCGCGTCGTGTAAAAAAACACTTGTTTGGTATGAATTGATTCCGCTCGTGAGCTTTGTGATGCAACGAGGCATGTGTCGATCCTGCTCGACCCGTTTATCTGTTCAGTATCCGATTGTTGAAACGCTCACGGGGCTCATCTTTGTTTTTGTTCCCCTAACGCTCAAGAGTCTTTTCTTTCCGTTTACTCTCGCGTGGGCGACGCCTGCGTTTATTGTCGCATCTCTATTGTGGGTGGTGATCTTTATGGCGCTTGAATTGGTTTTTCTTATTGATGCAAAGCATTACGTTATTCCCAACGGTCTCAATCTGTCCATTCTTATTCTGGGCGTCATGTGGGTTGCTCTTGGTGCGGCAAATGGACTTTTCTCCGGTGTCAGCCGCGGATCGTTCTTGGGAAACTATGGGATGTTGATTCCGGCTCCGGCCAGTGTCTGGTGGACGCATGGTTTGGGACTTGTGGTTGGCGCCGGGTTTTTCTTTTTACTTGTTTTGCTCACACTGGGCAAGGCGATGGGCATGGGCGACGTGAAACTCATGGCGGGGCTTGGTATCTTGTTTGGCTGGCCGGATATTCTTCCGGTGATGCTACTTTCGTTTGTTATTGGAGCGCTCTTTTCGTTGTGGCTCATGGTCAGGTCGCGTAAAAAAATGTCAGACATGGTTCCGTTTGGTCCGTTCATCGTTGCTGCCTTTGTGATCGTCTTTTTCTTCGGCGCTGGATTGATGGGGGCATATTTTGGTATACTGACATTGCGATGATCGGAGCGCGCCATTTTCAATTGAGGGTGCGCCAGGCATCGATTATGTAATCATGTTTACCAGACGCGGCTTTACGCTTGTAGAACTTTTGGTTACCATTTCGCTTCTCACGGCGTTTATCGCTTTTTTAGTTCCGTACGGCAAGGATATGAATAAGCAGATCGTTCTTTTTAACGCTCAAAACGAACTTGTGAGTGCGCTCTATGAGGCGCGTTCCATGGCTGCCGCGGCGTATGCCGCGGGGAATAGCGACAAAGCCGCTTGTTCGTACGGCGTTGTTATTTCAGGCAATGCTATACGGATCGTACAGGATATTCCGTCCGGAAACGTCTGTCTGCTGCCGGCGGGGGATTGGAGCGGTTCCGTTTTCCCAAACTCATCTCCCACCGATATTAAGACGATTTCATTTCCCTCAAGCATATCGCTTGACGGCTTTTCTAATTTGCGGGCGATCACCTTTGTGCCACCGGATATGTATGCTTATTTTGAGGGGTCCGGACTGCACAATACGCCTGCATGTATTACCATTACGGGCTCCACGGGATCGTTGGGCATATCGGTCGGTCGGTTTGGAGACATAAGCGCTAATAATCATGCGTGTCCATAGTCAGCTATCAATCGCTGTTGGTGTGAAGGGGGCCATTTTCAAAAACAGGTCGGGCCAGGTTTTGGTTGAAACGATGGTTGCATTGAGCGTGGCTACCATTGGGATTTTGGGCACGATGAGTGTGTTGGCGCAGTCAATGGCAACGGCAAAATTTGTCGGTGATCAATATGTCGCCTCGTATCTTGCCGCTGAGGGGATTGAAGATGCAAAGTTTACCATTGACTCAAATGTTTTGAATTGTTCCGGCTTTTCTGCTCCCGTGCCAACCGATGAGAGCTTGGGGTGGGATGGGTCGGGATATGTTTCGGGCGGTACGGGATCAACTATTTTTACGCGCACGGTTCGGTCGAATTCTGTTGGCAGCAGAATTGAAGTTACTTCGGTTGTGTCGTGGCCGGTTCGAGGCGGCGGGAATAGTAGCGTTACACTGGTTGATTATTTTTACAATTGGCGAAATTTTAATTGTCCGTAGGCAGCATCATGGTGAATCAAGTCAAAAAAAAATTATTGGTGATATGGCGCCGTTATGCGGGTCGGTCCGGATTTACGCTCGTTGAATTGCTCGTGGCGATGAGTATCTTTGGCATTTTTATGGCAGTGATCATGGGGGCATTCGTGCAGGTGCTTGCCAACGAGCGGGTTACCTTGAAACTGTTGGAGGCAACGGATAACCTCGGAGTCGCCATTGAACAAATGTCGCGGGAAATTCGAGTCGGCAATGGGTTTTCCGGAGGGTCATCGCTTTCTTTTGAGCGTCCCGATAGTAGCGGGGCAACCACTTCGGTTATGTATGCATTGTCGGGGGGTCAAATAATAAGAACCGAGGGAAGTGACTCGGCGCCGCTCACATCCTCAGCGGTTCACGTGACGAGTTTTGATGCTGTTTTAACAACAAACAGCAGCGGCGGAATTGATAGACCAACCAAAGTTAAATTAATTATCGGCATCGCCGCCGAGGATCGGGGACTGCGTATCGTGCGGTATGTACAAACAAGCGTTACGCAGCGTGTTTTTTAACAAAGTCATTTCTATCAGTATGCACATTAAAGTATCATGGTTGAGTCGTTCAAGCGCCGGGCAGGCGATGCTTTTCTTCGTGGTGGTAGTTGGCTCGCTTATTTTAATTGTGACGACGATCGCTGGATATATTACGGTCCAGAGAATTCGGTCAGTACGATCGGCGTCCTATTCATTACAGGCTATTTATGGCGCCGATGCCGGCATTGAGTGTAATTTATACAAGCTTTTTTCAGCTCTGCCCGGAGCGGGAAGCACTTCCTGCGATTCATTCACGTTATCAAATCAGACCACGGTTCAAACCACGTCTACGGTGGATGTGGTAACCGATCCGAGCAACCCATTTTTAGAGGTGCGATCAGTCGGTAAGAGCAACAATACTTTGCGCGCCTATTCACTGGGGGCATCGGTGGCGCCATAGGTTTTTGGCGACGTGCATTAATTAATGTGTGGCGGGGCAAGCAAAGGAGATCGTGCGTATGATGAATAAAAACGAGGCGCGTGCACGCATTAAAAAATTGCGTGCGCTTATCGAGTACCACAAAACGCTTTATTATACTTTTGATGCGCCCGAGATTGATGACGCTGCTTTTGATGCGCTCAATAACGAACTGGAGGAACTTGAGCGCGTATTCCCCGATTTAGCGGTCGCCGATTCACCAACACAAAGGGTTGGCGCATCGCCGCTTGATGCATTTATTAAAGTGCCGCACGAAGTGCTGATGCTTTCGTTTAATGATGCGTTTTCGGAACAGGAGATGCGAGAGTGGTTTGATCGTTTGGAAAAATATCTTGGGAAAAAAATGGTAAGCATTCCCGAGCGGCCTCTTTTTTATTGTGAATTAAAGCTTGATGGCTTGGCGATTGAGCTGGTATATGAAAAAGGCTCGCTCATCTTGGGCGCCACGCGGGGTGATGGAAAAATTGGTGAGGACGTCACTCAAAACGTGATGGCCATTCCAACAATTCCGCAGCACCTTGAACAACTAGGTACATGGAAAATCCCCGATCGCGTGGTGGTTCGCGGAGAAATATTTGTACCGCTCAAAGAATTAGAACGCGCTAATCGTCAGCAGGAGGCGAGGGGCGCTAAGGGGTACGCAAATACGCGCAATTTTGCGGCTGGATCGATTCGACAATTGGATTCGGCTATTGTTGCGTCGCGTAAATTAGAGTCGTATCAGTATGATATTGTTAGTGATATTGGGGTTCCGGTGGCGACACACGAAGAGAAGCACAAAATCCTGGCCTCGTGGGGATTTTCGGTCAATGCGCACAATCGTACGCAAGCAACAATGGACGACGTCTTTGCGCTCAAAAATGCGTGGGAGAAAAAGCGCGAAAAATTGGGGTATGAAATTGACGGGATCGTAGTGATGATAAATGACAATGCGTTGTTTAATGTCGCTGGATCAGTGGGCAAGGCGCCGCGCGGCGCTATTGCATATAAGTTTTTGCCGCGGCAGGCAACGACGATTGTTCAAGAGGTGAATGTACAAGTTGGGCGCACGGGTGTTTTGACGCCGGTGGCAACGCTCAAGCCGGTGGCGGTGTCGGGGGTTATGATTTCCCACGCGACGCTTCACAATTTTGATGAAATCAAGCGGCTGGGGCTCAAAATTGGGGACACGGTCATTGTGACGCGCTCGGGGGATGTGATCCCCAAAATCATAGGCGTTATCGAAAAATTGCGAACGGGGAAGGAGAGGGCGGTACTTGAGCCGAAACATTGTCCCGTGGACGGCGCGCCGGTTGTCAAAGACGGTGTTTTGCTTAAATGCTCTAATCCGTTGTGCGGCGCCAAAAATAGAAACGGCATTATTCATTTTGTGTCGCGTGCGGCATTTGATATTCGCGGACTGGGCGATAAGATTGTTGATCGTTTTTTGGACGAAGGTCTTATTGCTACCGCGGCCGACATTTTTACATTACACAAAGGCGATGTTGCCGCGCTTGAGCGTTTTGGCGAAAAATCGGCGCGGAATCTTGTTGAAGAAATCGAACGAAAGAAAAAAATCTCAATTGAGAAGTTTATTTTTGCATTGGGGATCGTGCACGTGGGAGAGGAAACGGCTCTGGCGCTAGCGGAATTGGCAGGAAAAAATGTGCATGGGCACGATGGGACGATCGCCATCGGCGAGCTGGCGGATTATTTTAAAGGGCTTTCGCTTGATGCATTGCAGAATGTTCCCGATATCGGCCCCAAGGTGGCGCAAAGTATTGTCCAATGGTTTTCCGATGTGCGCAATCAGAAATTGTTATCGGCGTTGGCGCGTGCCGGTGTTCGCGTTGTGCCGCTGAAACGTCGGACTGCCGGAGCATTTGCGGGGATGTTCATCTGTCTCACGGGAATATTGGCGTCGATGTCGCGCGAACAAGCGAAGGAAAAAATCATCGCGCTGGGAGGACATTTTCAATCAGATGTCACGGCGCAAACGACTGCGATAGTGGTGGGTGAAAATCCGGGATCAAAATATGCCAAGGCGCAAAAGCTGGGAGTCCCCATTTTGAATGAGGAAGAATTCATTGGGAAACTTGAATCGAAGGGGTGATGTTTTGAATGCCCAGGGGTATAATGGAGAAACCAACAACTGACAGCAGAAAAATTTAAAATGTAAATATCAAAATGCAAAATAGTGGACGCCCCGCGGGCTTGGGGAACTATGTGTTTGCATTTTCAATTTTTCATTTAATCTCATGCGTAGCACCAAATCCTTCACCCTCATCGAACTCCTCATTGTCATTGGTATCTTAGCGGTCCTGGTTGCCGCTATCGTTATAACCCTCAATCCCGCTCAGCTCTTAGCCCAAGCCCGTGACAGTAAGCGTCAACAA